>MTBK01222311.1_pt1 | contig 127797 bp, 111 predicted proteins | sample 1535981 | NCBI WGS metagenome assembly MTBK01 (sample SAMN06109225, study PRJNA356200) | anaerobic digester metagenome | isolation source: biogas reactors fed with pig manure or primary and secondary sludge | place: Spain | collected 2016-06-30
GTATATGATTTATTTCAATTCAAAATCATATATTCCTGATGATGATGATTGGGCTATGCGTATTGACTGTTTACCTGTAAGACCTGTATCCGACAAGTAATCTGTTTGTTCATACAGCAAAACATTACTAAAACACACAATTTGACAACATTATGCTTGTTTTAACAGACAAACAACTATATTTTTAATAAACGAATTTTTTAATGGACGTAGATACATTATCTACAAGTTGTACATGACCATTTTCTGTCTTACAGCCAACCTTATACGTTTTATTTCAGCGGACTGCACCTTGACTGGTTTTGCAAGTATACTCCGCCCTAATTGTTTCATGTCGTCAAATCTATGCTGCTCCTCATAAAGCTGAAACAACCCGTACAATGGTATAAACCTTACTGGACACATAGCTGAAGCAAGTTTGTAGTACTCTTCGGAATAGTCCATGTTGCCACACTCTTTTTGTTGTTCAGCCACAAACAGTGCAGTATCATAGTTTGCCATAAGTTTAAAGCTGCGCTGTGCTATCTGTACCGCGTTAAAACAATCACCAGTTTCAGCAAGTATATATGCGTAATTGTAAAGAAAGTATGGGTCATTCTTTAAATGTCTATAAAGTACGGAATAATTGTCCAAGGCCTTTTGTGCCGTTTTATTATTCTCTGAACTGCGTACAAGTTTTCCCCATTTATTCTGATATACAGACCATGGCACAAATATAGTGAGTCCTATTATAGATAGTATAGTGGTTATCGTACAGACAGACTTCTTTATATATCCCTGACTGTCAGAAAGCTGGTCACGGAAAACGAGAAATAATGCGCATATCATCCCAACCAATGTCAAAGGATATCGGAATGGATATGAAAACATAGATAAAATTGCAATACCTGTTAACACAGAAACACCTGTAAAAGTGTCATTGTACAATTGTCGCGTAAAATGTTTCAGTGTCATTAGTACCGCAACAGCTATTACCAGAAAACCTATTATTCCAAAGTTTACCGTTAAGAGGAAATATTCATTCAGTGGATGCGTCACATTGTCTGCTAGCAAATTAAACGTTTCTGAGTTACACCGTTCCAAGTATTTTGCCTGATAAAGCATGTAATTGCGGCGAAAACCATGTAACCCATGTCCAAACAGTGGTTTGTCCTTAATCATATCCATACAAACATTCAAGATTAGTGTTCTACCCTGATTTGAGCCTTCTTTCGTAACAGATATAATAATTACAGTAGTAGCAGCTACTAAGGTAATTATAAAAACAAGCCTTCTTAAAAAATTATCCCTTTTATATAGTCCACGCATTAAAAGAACGGCTCCAACCGCTAAAATGCCAGCTCTTGACCTCAATAAAGCAAGTAACGCTAAGGCTACAGTTGCAACAACGATTGTGAACACGTTTTGCTTTACATAACTACATTCTTTATATGCTTTCACTCCTGACATGAACGGAAAGGTAACCGTAAGTGTAGCCGCTACTCCAGCTGGATTATCAAAGTCCGCTGTAGCGTATAATAAACCATCCACAATACCGTTGCCAGCATGCAAAACACTACACATTTGTAGAAAGGAATGTGCCATTACAATAAATCCTGTCAAGGTAAAAGGCCAAGCCATGTCAAGTGAACCTATAATGTTAACATCAGCATTCCTACCTTTAAGTATAAAATATAGTGATAAGGCAGTCGCAGATACCATCAACGCGACACTTGCTCCAATCCATTTACCCATGATTGCAGTGTCGCAGACCGTTCTGTCTAGTGACCAGACTGATGCTACAGTCACAACGAACAATAGAACTCTGAATAAATGTTTCATTCGCAAAGTACGTTCAGTTAATGAGTTCCATTATATATTAGGAACTGTTCCACCTAATCTATTCTGTTTGAATAATCAAGTTGCATTTCGGTCCATTTAGATGAATTGACCAAGTGTAATCCGTCCATTCAGAAGTCTTCATCCAAAACGTAAGGTGTGCCGCCCGCTGTTATACCTGCTCCGGTCACATTAAACCTGGTGCTGTATGAGTTGTTGTAGAACTCTATGCGTGCATTTCCGAGCGAATCCGTTATAACATTGGGATTCCAGTAAAGCGTCCGGCGGTAATCCTTGGTTCCTTCGATTGGACCGTCAGGGTACTGGGGACTGTAGAACTGCACCGGATAGTCAAATCCCCGTAACGTTGTTATGCGTCTACCTCTATTCATCTTCTCCTTTTTGGTTTTGAGTTGATGTTCATCTTTCATCTTTATGTCTATCAAGGTAAATTTCCGGCTTGTCAAATGACCCTTCATAGCAAGTATTGCAGCAGTGTTTATATGTTTATCTATAGCATCCATGAAAAGTGGAACCGACTCTGATATTTCGTACAGACTTGCAGGTTCATCAAATATCAGAATACTCTCAATGTCTTCAATGTCTAATTTGATAGGATCTTGAAAAGACAACTGATACAGTTTTTCAGAATCATGTACATACCAAAATATGGGATAATCATCCAAATATCCGGATTCTTCGAAAGCATATGCTTCTCTTCCAAAATCGTCCAAATATTCCATAAGACCTATGTCAGTATATTTAGTAGTCGTGCTTATCATAGCATTTCCGCTGGAATAGGTGTATCCTTTGTCTAAAAGATATCCCAACACGTCAGTTGTCCATTCTCCAAAATCAAGCACCATTTCCACCTCCTTCTCGACATCGAATGCTTTAAATGTAAAAAAATCAATGTATTTTCTTGGTGTCATTATTTCAACTTCAGGCAGTTCTATCGCATCATCAAGCCTTGGTGTTTCAGGATATGCAATCATATTAGCCGTTTCGGTTTTATAACTCACTTCCCTTTTACGAAAAGACAGCTCCTCATTCATGAAAGATCTGACATTTGGTTGTATTGCCCGTTCCAATATCATATTTGCCCCGGTATTTCTCGCAAATTTTTCTTTCCTTTCCAAAAGCATGACAAGATCAGCTTCATCATAAAAGTCCAAGACATTGAATCCAAAATAGCCGTCTTTGCCGGTTGTGTACTGCGCATATTGAACAGGTAAATCATTGTCTTGAGGAGCTACAGTAATATATACCTTGACATCTCCCAGCTTGACTTTGTTGCTCAAATATGAAGTAACCCATCCGTTCACACTGAGGCTGTCTTCCAACCTGTGTCTTTCATTGAAAGGAACCTTGCCACTCATGGTTTTCCAATCATAACGTTCCCACCCCTGTACCATCATTAACAGGTCCATAGCCAAACGGTGTTCCTCATCATTTGACTCGAAATAGTAGTGTGGGTCATTTATCAGCCCCTTCAGGTCCGAAGAGAGTAATAACGATGTGGCTAAATTATCCTGATACAATGTCTCAAATGTGTTTGCATCCTTTACCGACAAACAGAATCTATCGCGGAATGGACGACCCTGCCCGTCAAGTAGTGAAAGCGATAATCCGACCTGCTCATATGGAGCATAACTTTCTTTATCCGATTGTACGGAAAGCTGCGGAGGACTGAAATCTTCCCTATAGTTAAAAAAATGTCTGGTTGCATAAATCGAATAATTATCGAACAGCGTCAATTTGCAAACTCCCATAGGAAAGTTTGCAGAGGATATAGAGAATTTAATATAAGTTGAATCAGGTACCCACTCGAAAGACTTAAAGGTTAATGGCATTCCGGCGCATGTTAGCGCAAGTCCAAACGTTCGTTCCATATAAGACATATTTTTTCCATATATAAACAGATGAAGAGAGTCATCCGTTTGGCTAAGCGTTATAGAAAAGTTATCCGTTTCATCCGGCAATGGCATTTTAACATTATATTCCTTCCCTTCATGAATAAAAACAGCTTTCATATTTCGCTTGGCAGATTTTAAACTGAAACATCCCATCCCGTCATGCACAGTATTTGCCTCTATCTCACCCTCGCTCCTTGAAATGGTAATTCTAAGCGTTCCTTCAATCGGGAGTCCGTTCTCGTCGGTAGCTTTAAATGCAACTCTCGATGGCATGTCAATCGTCATTGAACCTCCTTCCGGAAAGAAGGATACATTTATACCTTTAGGGTTCCGGATTTCAGGCCGTATACTCTCTTTGTCTTTTTTGTGTGTTTGAAGTACCGGATTGCTGTAGTAACCGGGAACGACAGGCTCCTGGAAAACCGGTAAAACTCTTGAAAAAATTATGTTTTCGTTAAAATTGAGCATATTTTGTGTATAAGCTCTGATTTCATAATATCCGCTCGGATACGGCAGTACTCCACGCAACTCCCTTGCCTGTTCCGTCGATTTGTCATACAGATGGAAGCATCCGTCCGCTTGTCCTGCTGCAATCTTTAGTTTCTGCTGATCCAAAAGCACTCCTGTAGGTGAAAGCAAATCAACATACAGAACGGTGCTTTTAGCACGTGTAAGCGTTGATGCATTCACCACAAAAGCCTTGAACCATATCGTTTCCCCTTGGAAATAACTTGTGTTGTCAAACTGAAGATAAACCTTCTCTTGAGGAAACGAAAGATTGAACTCATGCACATTGTTTACATGAGACAACAGTTTCATATTTTGTATTTGTCCAAAAGAAACAATACTAGAAATTGATAGAAAAAAAATTAAGCAAAGTCTTCTATATAACATGTAATAGCTGTGGCTATAAATATTCAGTATATCCTGGTTGTTGGAAATAAGGGCTGTCTAAAACACCTTGTATACTATAACCAGCCCATTCGCCGCTAGGTATAACATGGGTAAAATTAATTTTATAGTTTGGATAATAATATTGAAAATAGGGATCCACGTTCGGCATAAGTGTTTTTGGACCAACCCATAGGCAATAGATATATTGGCCAGCATTAGAAGTACTGAAATCTTCAAATCTGTTTATTATGGATAACTTTTTATTATAACCATTGTAAGTATCTATCCATTGGTCCGTATATTGAATAACATCATCATGTACGTAATAATAGTAAAGGGCTATTATTTCTCCATGTTGATTATATATAGGCGCAGAATTCATATGTCCACATTCGTACCACCACAAAAAAGCCTGAGCTCTCAGATAGTTAGACTTATCATAAAATTCTACGAAGTCACTACCACTGGCGAAATAATTTCCTGGGGGATATTCACTTCTTGAAAGAATATTTTTATTGTTTTTGTCTTTAGTGATTCTGAATTCAATTATGTTGAAAAGAATATTATCATATACCAGTCCATCATTGCTGTCATATAGGGCAATAGTGTTTAGTTTCGACCCCTTGTATTTCCATGTCAACTCATAAACAGTATAATCGTTAATATCATTTAGTATGCTATCAACGTATTCTTCCATATATTCCATCTTATAGTGGAACATCAACGTATCATTCTTCAGGCTATCGTATGTGTAGAGTTCAAAATATGCCAAACTTTCTTTATACGCAGGAAAACATGCCTCACTGTTACCAAAGAAGTCGTCTATCGTAAGGCTGTTTTTAGAAACTCTAAGCTCTCTTTTTCCTGTCAATCTAAGCATACTGTTTTTCATCTGCCTGTCTGCTTCCTCAGTGGTTATTTCTGAGAACAATACATCCATTTCAAACCCGACAGTCTGTCTGTCTAAATTAAGTATATCCATGTCATCCATGTCGTTAGTACATGCGTTCAAGGCAAACAATACTATTGCCGCCAAAAGTTGGATTTTTCTTGTTTTCATTTTGTTTGTTTTTACAGTTATTGTTATTTGTTTCAATATTATTTTTGATATATAAATTCATCCAAAAAAAGACATAACGAACAAAATCACTCTCCTAATCCATATGATTTAATAAAACATATCTTATCTTACCACCACTCTACATTTCCGTATTCATCAACCATAAACGGTCTTTCGTCCCATCCTCTTGTCTTATTACTGAGCCATATTAGAGCCCCATTTGGTATGCTGTCAAAGGTAAGTGTATTATCTTGTGCCACTTGTTCCCCTCTTGAAACCCATGCTAAAATTCCATCCCAATATTTGAGTTCATACAAATCACCTGGATGTATGTCGTTGTCATCGCCTCGTGGTACAATCCTCACATAATTTACAGAGACTGGCCTACCCATATCCATACCCACCCAACTACCATTTTCATTAGAGGTTTCGGAGTTAGTCAGCCAGTCTCCGTCAAATGCTCTCTCGGCATTTATAAAATCTTTATCACTACTTATAGCCTTTCCTAATAATATCGTACTGTCCCGATTAAAAAAGGCCAATTCAGCAATGCTACCGTAACTGCCGTCAGGCGAAAGATACCTCCAGTAACGATATGGTCGTTGAGCTTCCAACTTTACCTTGTCTGGTAGCAAAAGTGTGTCCACCGTAAATAGCGTCACCGCGTCTTCAAAATTCGGGCTATTTGAACACTGTATTGCTCCGCCAATTAACCTTTGTCGCATCCTAACCACATTATTGGATTGGAAATACTTACGTCTGACATTGACGCTCCGCAGATTTCTCCAATCGTTACTTATGAACTGCAAGCTACCATCTATATGTAATATAAACGGCTCAGACACAGGTACTAATGTGTTCCCATCGAATCCGAGTGCTATATAAAGTACGTTCCGTCCCATGTTCCGAAAAGTTGCTTTCCCTCTTTTTACCGTTCCATAATCAACAATGCTCCAGTCTCTTCCTATTCCTGTAAATGTGGCAATATAGGCCCAATCTTCAATAAGAGTGACTCTATCAAATAGGGTAATCTCAATATCGGAAGTTCGAAAATACTGAGCAGTTACATCTTTGCAACAAACATTGAACGGATATTTATATTTTGAATGTATCTTGTAAAAAGCTCTGTCGCGGTTTATTGCGTATGTTTTTCTATATACTTTTGGAATACGTTTGTCTTGAAAGAAAGCGGTGCCTGGCACCGATCCCACGTCCCACTCAGAGCGAAGCTCCTCACCTCTGTCATTCAATATGACATACCACGAGTGTCCGGCACGATATCTTCCCCAGAACGGAGTTTCATCAATCACAGTAGGGAGCCCTAAACTTCTGTATGTCATTACAGCTAGATTAACGTAATCCTCACACCGTCCATATGTCTGTTTGAGGAGCAAATCGGCCCTCAGCAAAGGATATCCACTGCGATTATACATTCCAGTAGGTTTAACTCTGTTAAGAATTCCATTTCTTACTGCATCAACAGTGTAAAATACGGTTCCATACTGATCATCGTCTTTGATCATACGGTCTACATAAACTTGAAAAGCTGCTTGCAGCGTATCCCTCCAATAATCCAACTCTTGATATTCCACGACCTTGTACGGCAGAATCCATTCGCAGAATTCGTCAAAGGTCAGATGTCGAGTCCAAGGTCTTGTTTTCCACTGTGTGAAAGCCTGATCAATGGAATGTATGAGGTAATCTGCTTTGATGGTTTTTAGGTCCGACACCGTACGATACTCCATTCCTCGGAACTGATTATCGCTAACATGTAACAGAGAATCGCGTTGTTCTACTGGTTTTAGATCAGACATAAGCACTTCCCGTGCTATGTCATAGTACTTGTTAATCTCTTCACTCTGATATGACTCGTGTCCAGGCATATTTTCAATGAGGAATCTAGTTGCTGCCATTTTTTCTGGGTCGTTCTTGTAATGTTCAAGTACATTCTCCAGTTGGCTTCGATTTGTTCCAGCTGCACGTAATGCATAATTCAAATAATCGTCGTCGCTCCTGCTACATGATGATAAAATTGTGATGACAATCATTGACAGCACGAAAAGCTTCTTTTTATGATAAATGAATTTATAAAATGTTTTTGTTATCATTTTTTTTGTTATTCTATTAACTTACACTTCAGTCATAATAAATCTTCACGAAGATAAATTGAGTATATAACAATCAGCATGTAAAGTGTATAAATAGTTGTTGCAAATATACTAAAAATGAAGTCATTTTATAAATAGTTTTGTGACAAATTGTAAAACGTAGATTCAACTAGCAAATGATTTTTTTCCAATTATAATTTTGTCTGAAAAAAAGAATAATAACTTCTGCAAAAATTGCGTTTACTAATAGAATTTAATCGGTACGGTGTTCCTGATTCAAAAAAAGTAAAAAAATCAAAGGAAAGTTGTGCTATTTCATTGAAAAAGTGTATTTTTGCAAGCCGATTATTATCAACCTTTAAATAAAAGGTTAATTATTAACGTGTTAAACCCCCGAGTAAGGGAACTGCGGTATAGCGTAACTGCTGTTTGCGAGCGTTGAGGGAGTTTTCCGGGTCGTTGGGAAACGGCCGGTTGCGTAAAAATGTTTTATTAACGATTTAAAGTTTTAGAATGAATACTTTAAGTTACAAGACTGTTTCGGCCAACAAGGCTACCGTTAACAAGGAATGGGTCGTAGTTGATGCTACCGACCAGGTTCTGGGCCGATTTGCCGTAAAGGTTGCCAAGTTGCTGCGCGGTAAATACAAGACCAATTTCACTCCGCATGTTGATTGCGGTGATAACGTTATTGTTATAAATGCCGACAAGGTTGTGCTGACCGGAAAAAAGTGGACAGACAGAGTCTATCTGCGTTATACCGGTTATCCAAGCGGTCAGCGTGAGATTACTCCTGCAGAGCTGATGGCTAAACCCAACGGTGCTGAGAGACTTATGAGGAAGGTTGTCAAGGGTATGTTGCCCAAGACCAAGTTGGGTGACAGGATTCTGAAGAATCTCTATGTCTATGCAGGTCCTGAGCACAAGCATCAGGCGCAAAACCCGAAGGCAATAGATATCAATTCACTTATTTAATCTGAAAGAGAATGGAAGTAATCAATGCAATAGGTCGTCGTAAAAGCGCCGTAGCACGTATTTTTGTCACTGAAGGAACCGGTAAGATTACCATTAACAAGAAAGAGATGGCTGCATATTTTCCCTCTCCACTACTTCAGTATGTGGTTCTTCAGCCTCTGAAGAAACTTGATGTTACTGAGAAGTACGATATCAAGGTAAATCTGGACGGTGGCGGTTATAATGGACAGGCTAACGCTCTTCGCTTGGCAATTGCCCGTGCTCTTGTCAAGATTAATCCCGAGGACAAGAAGGCTCTCCGTGCAGAAGGCTTCCTGACCCGCGATTCCCGCTCTGTTGAGCGTAAGAAACCCGGTCAGCCCAAGGCACGCCGCAAATTCCAGTTCAGCAAGCGTTAAGATGATCCGGATATATCCCATGCCTGCACCTTATTTATTTAGATGCATATAGGATTTGTGTTTAGTATCTAAACCGTTTGGACCTATCCTGAAAAGGACGGCTACCCGACGGTTGTAAAAAAGAATGTAAACAATTTTTTAAACAATTTATGTCAAGAACAAATTTTGAACAACTTTTAGAAGCCGGTTGTCACTTTGGCCACCTGCGTCGCAAATGGAATCCCGCCATGGCTCCTTACATTTTCATGGAGCGTAATGGTATTCATATTATCGATTTACACAAGACCGTCGCTGCCATAGATCAGGCAGCCGAGGTTTTGAAGAGAATGGCCCGTGATGGAAAGAAGATCCTTTTCGTGGGTACTAAGAAACAGATTAAGGAGATTGTTGCCGAGAGAGTATCGGCAATAGGTATGCCTTATGTCATTGAGCGCTGGCCCGGCGGCATGCTCACTAACTTCCCTACAATTCGTAAGGCTGTCAAGAAGATGACCACAATCGACAAGCTTACGAGTGACGGTACATATTCAAACCTTTCAAAGCGTGAGATCCTGCAGATCACACGTCAGCGTGCTAAACTTGAGAAGAACCTCGGTTCCATAGCAGACCTTTCGCGTCTGCCGGCCGCTCTCTTTGTGATTGACGTTCTCAAGGAGAACATTGCCGTACGTGAGGCCAATCGTTTGGGTATCCCGGTTTTTGCTATTGTTGATACCAACAGCGATCCTGCACCTATCGATTACGTGATTCCTGCAAATGACGATGCTACCAAATCGGTCGATATTATTCTGACCGCCTGTTGCAACGCCATAGCTGAGGGTTTGGAAGAGCGTAAGGCCGAGAAGGGCGAGGAGGCAGCCGTCTCTGACGAGGATAAGACAGAAAGACCGCGTCGCGAACGTATTCGCAGGGTAGCCAGGAGCAAGAGAGACAAGTCTTTTGAAGATGCTCCCGAAGATGAAGATACTTCAGCTAAGGCTGAAAAGGCCCCTGCTAAGGCTAAGTCCGAGAAGGCTCCCGCTAAGGCAAAGGCTGAAGAAGCTCCCGCTAAGGCAAAGGCAGAGAAGGCTCCCGCTAAGGAGAAGAAAGTCGAAGATACTCCCGCTAAGGTTAAGTCCGAGAAGGCTCCCGCCAAAACAAAGGTAGAAGAGGCTCCCGCTAAGGAGAAGTCCGAGAAGGCTCCCGCTAAGGCAAAGGTAGAAGAGGCTCCCGCTAAGGCTAAGTCCGAGAAGGCTCCCGCCAAAACAAAGGTAGAGAAGGCTCCCGCTAAGGAGAAGAAAGTCGAAGATACTCCCGCTAAGGAGAAGGCTGAAGATGCTCCGACTAAGGAGAAGGTCGAAGATGCTCCCGCTAAGGCAAAGGCTGAAGAAGCTCCCGCTAAGGAGAAGGCAGAAGATGCTCCCGCCAAGGCAAAGTCCGAGAAGGCTCCCGCTAAGGCAAAGGCTGAAGAAGCTCCCGCTAAGGAGAAGGCAGAAGATGCTCCCGCCAAGGCAAAGGCAGAGAAGGCTCCCGCTAAGGCAAAGGCAGAGAAGGCTCCCGCTAAGGAGAAGAAAGTCGAAGATACTCCCGCTAAGGAGAAGGCTGAAGAAGCTCCCGCTAAGGAGAAGGCAGAAAAAGCTCCCGCTAAGGCTAAGGTAGAAGATGCTCCCGCTAAGGCAAAGGCTGAAGAAGCTCCCGCTAAGGACAAAGAGGCTGAAGCTTAATGTTTAACTTATTTAAAACCAATAGAAAATGGCTGTAACACTTGATGATATTAAAAGTTTGCGTGCAAAGACCGGTGCAGGTATGTCGGATTGCAAAAAAGCTCTGACTGAAGCTGACGGGGACTTTGAGAAGGCAATTGAGATAATTCGTAAGAAGGGTCTGGCGGTAGCTGCAAAACGTTCTGACAGGGAAGCTTCCGAGGGCTGTGTCCTTGTAAAGGTTGAAAAGAATTTTGGAGCCATGATAGCCTTGAGATGCGAGACTGACTTCGTGGCTAAAAATGCCGACTTTATTGCTCTTACCGAGTCTATCCTTGATGCGGCTATTGCTGCACGCTGCAAGTCTCTTGATGAAGTTAAGGCTCTTCCTTTCCAGGGAAAGACCATTGCCGACATTGTTATTGAGCGTACCGGAATTATAGGTGAAAAACTTGAGCTTGACGGCTATAACTATTTTGAGGCTCCTGAGATAGATTCTTACAACCATCAGGGCAAGAATTTCCTCTGCTGCCTGGTAGCTTTCAATAAAGAGGTTGACGATAAGGATTATATACATGAGATTGCCCTTCAGGTTGCAGCTCAGAATCCTATCGCAGTCCGTCCCGAGGATGTTCCTGCCGACATAGTGGCACGCGAGCGTGAGATTGCTGCCGATAAAGCACGTCAGGAGGGTAAGCCCGAGGCGATGATTGAGCGTATTGTTGACGGCCGTATGAAGAAATTCTTCGATGAAAGCTGTCTGCTTAATCAGAAGTATCTGGTTGATGATAAAAAGACTGTGGCCGAGTACCTTAAGGCTTATGATAAGGACCTTACCGTTACCGGATTCCACCGTTTTTCCTTGAGAGCCGAATAAAGTCGGAATTCAGGAATAAATTTTACATAATTGAAAAAGAGACCCGAACAGGTCTCTTTTTTTGTTCCCGAGTGGTGCCTCTTTTTTGAAGGGTATATTTTCCGCCTGAGGCTTACATCATCGGAGCGTGATGAGAATGAGCGTGAAGTCCGGGTGCCTCCTTTCGCCTAAGGGTCACAATATATTATTTTGTTTGGACATAGCCCATGGCTATGAGTTTGGCCTTGAGCTTTTCTCTAAAATCGCCCTGTATGATTATTTCGCCCTCTTTGGCGGAACCTCCGCAGCCGCAATATGTTTTTAGTGCGCGTGCCAGTGATTCCATATCGGATTGGGGTCCTTGAAAACCGCTTATCACGGTTACCGTCTTGCCGCCGCGTCCGCTCTTCTCTATCCGCATACGCAGACGCTGCTGCCCCGGAGGCAAAAGCTCCTCTTCAGGCTCATCGCCGGTCTGATACCGGAAATCCTGATTGGTGGAGTAGATGACGCCGAGACGGCCTTTCCAATCGTTCGATCTCTTTCCCATTTTTGCTTAACTGTTGTGTTGTAAGCCTCAAAGATATTAACTTTGCGCTATAAACTGAAACTAAGATTGAGCATATATGAAAATCATATGTGTGGGAATGAACTATTCCAAGCACAATAAAGAACTTGGAGAAACGTTATTAAAACCGGACAGTCCGGTCATTTTCATGAAACCTGACTCTTCAATCCTGAGGAACCATCGTCCATTCTTTCTTCCCGACAATCTTGGGAGGATAGACTATGAGGCGGAGGTTGTGGTGAGGATAAGCCGGCTTGGAAAAAGCATAGCGGCAAAATTCGCTGACCGTTATTGGGATGCGGTGACGCTCGGTATAGATTTCACGGCACGTGATATGCAAACCGATTTCCGCTCAAAAGGTCTTCCGTGGGAGCTTTGCAAAGGATTTGACGGGTCGGCGGTGATAGGTGACTGGATTCCAAGGGAGGAAGCAGGCGATATAGAGAATTTACGTTTTAATTTGGATATTGATGGCAAGACCGTGCAGGAGGGGTGTACTGCTGACATGATTTTTCCGGCAGCCCGGATAATCGAATATGTGAGCAGTTTTTTTACACTCAAGACCGGCGATCTGATATTTACCGGTACTCCGGCGGGGGTGGGGCCGGTAAGCGTGGGACAGCATCTGCAAGGGTTTCTTGAAGGGAAGAATGTGTTAGATTTTCATGTAAGATAGTTTGGGTAAAAAGATATTGACATTACTCTTTGCCGTTCTGTGCGGCATATCAGGTTTGACTGCACAGAATGGAGCGCTGATGGAGACCGGCTGGACAGAGGCGCGGAATGATTCCGTTGCTCCGTGGGTGGGTTTCAGCATCCCTCTTTACGGCGAATATACCGATACCGTCTATTCTGTCGATATAGAATTTCCCGAACTTCTCCCACTTCCTGATGATGTTGCATCCCGGTGGAACCTTAAGATTGATTCGGTTCCCCGGTGGCCGCAGGTTGATCTCTTTATAGGTGTGTCACATGGCAAGGCTGCTCTTGACGCCGGATTTCTGCCTGTAATAGAGCGTAACGGCCGGCTTATGGTAATCAACTCATTCAAACCGGTGTTAAGGCGAGAACCTGTCAGCATGGAAAGAAAGTCGGCAGGACGCAATTTGATGTCCGCATCGGACAGATTGGAGCGCTATTCTGACCGGTCTGTTCTGGCACAGGGCCGATGGGTCAAAATACGGATTCAGGAATCCGGGATTTACAAGCTGACATACAGCTCATTACGGTCGATGGGCTTTACTGATCCATCGAAGGTCAGACTGTTCGGCTACGGGGGCGCCGTGCTCCCTGAAACGGATCTTCAGGATCTTGTTGATGATCTTCCGGAGCAGCCTTTGTGGAATGCCGACGGCTCTCTGCTCTTTTATGCCGCAGGGCCTGTAAGTTGGGAGATGAATTTTAAGGGCGAGTATGTCCACAAACGCAATACCTATTCGGAGTATGGGTACTATTTCCTTACCGACAATGTTGAGGGTGAACCGGCGCTCTTCAATCAGGCTCCAACCGACTCGATTACGGGTACATTGATAGATGTTTACCCTGATTTTACGCTGTATGATCCCGACCGGTTCAGTTGGTACCGTTCCGGACGCAGGTTTTTTGAGAATTACGACTATGCCTATGGTAACTCCAGGGTCTATCCTTTCCGGCTTGACGGTATTATTCCCGACAGCGTCCTGATGACTGTCGGCTTTTCGACTGATTGCGATGTCGGTTCCCGTCTGACGGTTTATGTAAACGGCTCCGAGGCCGGTGCCGTCAATCTGGGCATTAAGGGTTACAATGATGTGGCATATGTGGCTGACAGGTCATTAATGGTTAACAATCTGTTTGATGAAAAAACCGATGTCAAGCTGGTGCATGAGCGTGAAGGGAATCCCTCGGGACGTCTTGATTATATAAGGTTGAATTTCAAACGCAGGCTTGCCATGTATGGCAGCCATACGGTTTTCAGGACAGGAGCTGACAGGCAGGATGTCAGTTTCAAAATATCCGGTTCCTCACCCGGTGTGAGGATATGGAAAATATCCTCAGACGGCACGGTCAGCACGGTTCCCTCTGTCTATTCGGACGGTATAAGCGTGACGCAGGCATCGGACTATGAAGAGACTGATCTCCTGATAGCGGTCAATGTTAATGGCGACTTTCCCGAACCGGAAACCGTAGGGGTCATTGACAATCAGGATCTGCACGCTTTGAAAGATATAGAGATGGTTATTCTGGTCCCGGCTTCGGGTAAACTGACAGTTCAGGCCGAACGGCTTGCCGAGGCACACAGAGTCATCGACAGTCTGACGGTTGCCGTTGTAAGGGCCGATATGATTTACAACGAATTCTCATCGGGAACGCCCGATGCTACCGCTATACGCCGGTTTATGAAGATGCTCTACGACCGCGCCGGCAATGGGGGTACTCCTCCCCGGTATCTGCTTCTCATGGGCGACGGAGCATGGGATAACCGTATGCTGGTATCGGACTGGCAGGGAAAAAACCCTGATGACTATCTGTTATGTTATGAGTCATACAACTCTACAAGCCATCTGGCGTCTTATGTAATGGAGGACTATTATGGACTTCTTGATGACTCGGAAGGTCACTCCCTGCTTAGGGAAAAGGTCGATCTGGGTATCGGACGTCTGCCCGTTCAAACGGCAATCCAGGCCGAAAAGGCAGTTGACCGTATTATAGACTATATGAGCGGCAAGAACGGCGGGGCATGGCGCAACAGGATAATTTTTCTGGGTGATGACGGAGATAACAACACGCACATGCGTGATGCCGATGAGTCTGCTGACATATATCGAGACCTCTACCCTCAACTGGATCAGGTAAAGATATACTGGGATGCATATAAAATGGAGATCAACCCCTCATACAGCGGATATCCGTCTGTACGCAGGCAGATTCTTGAGGAGCTGGACAGAGGCGCTCTCGTGGTCAATTATATCGGTCACGGCAGTGGTGACGTCTTGTCGCATGAGTTGGTTTTAAACAAGAAGGATGCAGTTACTCTGACATCACCCAGACTGCCTTTTTGGATTACTGCATCATGTGACATTGCCCCTTTCGATGCTCCGCTCGAAAGTTTCGGAATGAATCTGATAAAGAATGAGAAGGGCGGTGCTATAGGAGTGCTTTCCACTACGCGCACGGTCTTGGCATCACATAACAGGCTTATGACCAGCAGCTTCTCAAAGTATATACTGTCGTATGGCGACGACGGTGTCCAAAATTCCGTCGGGGATGCTCTGAGACTTACCAAAAACGAACTGGTAACTCCTTCGGGCGAATACACGGATTATTCGGTAAACAAGATCCACTATGTGCTGCTTGGCGATCCGGCGCTTAAGCTGGGAATGGCAAGAATGACGGCGGTGTTGGACTCTTTCTCGCACAAGCCTGCATCGGCCGATAGTCTGATGGCCATGGCCGGTTCGGTGATAGAGGTACAGGGCCATATTGAGGCTGACGGTGTTATCGATAACAACTTTAGCGGTAAGCTTTTTGCATCGGTATATGACAGCGAACGCGAAGTGATATGTCTCAATAACGCTAAAGCAGCAACTACCCCTTTTCGTTTTATGTATCGCGACAGGATTCTCTATTCGGGAACCGATTCGGTCAGGAACGGACGCTTTACATTCTCCTTCCCTGTGCCGCTTGACATAAACTATTCGGGCGAGCCGGGCAGGATCAGCCTATATGCATCGGAAGAAGAGGGGAGCCGGGCGGCATCGGGTTTCTTTGAGAATTTCCTGGTGGGAGGTACGAATTCATTGATGAAAACAGATACGGTTGGCCCTAAAGTAAGCCTCTATCTGAATACGCCGTCGTTCAGGTTCGGCGGAGCGGTAAACAGCACTCCGGTTCTGGTTGCCGATATTTCCGATGAGAGCGGCATTAACACCTCGGGTAACGGCCTTGGGCATGATATGCTGCTTATGATAGACAATGACCCCGGCTATACATGGGTGTTGAACGGATACTTTACCTCCAAAGCCGGAGACTATACGGGAGGCAGGGTGGTGTTCAATTTACCGCCTCTGCCCGAGGGTAAGCACAGGCTTATGCTGCGTGTGTGGGACGTGATGAACAATTCGACGGTCGCTTATCTTGATTTTAAGGTCGTTGAAGGGCTCAAACCTAAGTTTGAACTCCATACTACACCCAATCCGGCAAAGCAGGCTACCACGTTCGTGGTAACTCACGACCGTCCGGGACAGGATGCTCTTGTTACCGTTCAGGTATATGATTCAGGCGGTGTTTTGCAGTGGACCGGTACGACGGTTGATACGACCGATTCGGGTGTCAGCATGATTCCATGGAATCTCGTTGGAAGTTCAGGCCGGCGTATGCAGCCCGGGCTTTACATAATCAGAGCCACCGTGGAGACACCCGGACAGAGTGAGGAGGGGAAGGCCTTAACGGAAAAATTGGTAATATTGGGCCGATAATACAATAAATGGATATTTTTAAGTTAATGTATATATGATGAAAAGAGATATAAGAAAAGTCTGTCTTGCCATACTGCTGATGTTGCCGGCATATGTGGCGCCGGCGCAGAAGGAGCGGTTTAATCCCATCTATACCGGAGTGACATCACTCTCTATTGCTCCCGATGCCCGGGCCGGAGCTATGGGTGATGTGGGATGTGCCACCGATCCCTACTATGACAATAACTGTCAGTATTGGAACCCTTCCAAATATCCGTTTACAAAGAGTCAGGCAGGTCTTTCGCTCTGCTATACCCCTTGGCTCAGACAGTTGGTCTCGGATATCGACCTGGCCAATCTGGTGGGTTATTATAAGCTGGACGACTATTCGGCTTTGAGCAGTTCTATCACCTATTTTTCGCTGGGCGAGGTTATAGTGCTTTTTGGCGGCGGTATTTCACAAGGTCCGCAGGCTGTGATCAGACCTTATGAGATGGCTGTCGATTTCGACTATTCACGCAAGCTGTCGGAAGTTTTTTCGGCGGCCGTAGGATTGCGGTTCATCTATTCCGATTTGCAGTACAATTATGATGACGAACTGACACCCGGAAAAGCCTTCTCGGCCGATATTTCAATGTTCTACAACAACTACGTCGGACTGGGTCGCAGGGACTGTCTGTTTGGGTGGGGACTCAATGCGTCCAACATCGGCAGCAAGATCTCCTACGATGGAGGGCAGACCAACGAGTTCATCCCAACAAATCTGAGAATGGGAGTGTCGCTTTCGGTTCCCATTGACGAATACAACTCTATATCGTTTAATGCCGATGCCAATAAATTGATGGTACCCACCAAGCCTACCTATAGCCAGTTCATGAGTGAAGAACACCCCGAAGAGGATCCGGGCGATCTCAGTTTCACCTCCGACTACGCTACCTGGCTGGCGGCTACCGGATATAACGATCTTTCACCCATTGCCGGTATTTTCAAATCATTCAGCGACGCTCCGGGAGGTTTGGAAGAGGAGTTGCGCGAGATTTATTGGGGTATAGGCGTGGAATACAACTATAACGACCAGTTCCTGCTGCGCGGCGGTTATCATTACGAGAACGAATACAAAGGCAACAGAAAGTATTTCACTCTGGGTGCGGGTTTCCGTATGAATGTCTTTTCACTGGATGCGGCCTATCTTATTTCGACGGCTCAGAGCAATCCGCTGGATCAGACTCTTCGATTTACCCTGTCGTTTGACATGGATGGTTTAAAGGCTATATTGGGACGGTAAGAGATGATACGGATAGGATACGGATACGATGTTCATAAGCTTGTCGAAGGCCGTGATCTGATAATAGGCGGTATAAAGATTGATTTCGACAAGGGTCTTCTGGGCCATTCGGATGCCGATGTGTTGCTGCATGCGGTCTGTGATGCCCTGCTTGGAGCAGCCGCCCTGCGGGACATAGGATACCATTTTCCCGATACGGATAACCGTTACAAGGATATTGACAGCAAGGTCTTGCTCAAAAAGACCGTGGAGATCCTAAAGGAGCACGGGTATTCGGTGGGTAATATTGATGCCACCGTCTGTGCCGAAAGGCCAAAAATAAATCCCTATATTCCTGAGATGTGCAGGGTAATGGCGTCCCTGATTGGTATTGGTGAGAATTGCATATCGGTCAAGGCCACAACTACCGAGGGTTTGGGATTCACCGGACGCATGGAGGGCATTTCGGCCCATGCCGTAGTCCTGATAAAAACCGACACAGACAATTAGCGGAACAGTTTCAATTCATTGACGGTCTTTGCAACCGATGCAGGGACCAGATCCTCTATGGGCTTGCCCTGTTGGACCAGTTCTACTATCTGCGCCGAGCTTATGTCAATCAGCGGAGAGTCCAGCAGCGTGACTCCCGGTGGCAGATTTTCCACTTTCGAACCTGTGCGGGGATAGATAATGACAGGGTAGTTATCAAGGATATACCGGCTCTCATGCCACCGGTCGAATCTCTCCCAGTTATCGGCACCGATGATCAGTATGAATTCGCGGTCGGGATAATCGGATGAAATATGACGCAGCGTGTCGGCAGTGTATGAGGGAACAGGCAGGTTGAATTCATAGTCCGATGCCGTGACTTTCTCCAGGCCGCATACGGCTTTGCTTACCATATCGAGTCTCAACTGATTCGGAAGCAGGTTCCGCTTCATTTTCCAGGGGTTGCATGGGGTAATGAGCAGCCACAGCTCATCGGCCGCTCCGCTTTCAATCACGGTTTTGACAATGGCCAGATGTCCGTTGTGGAAAGGGTTGAAAGTACCTCCGAACAGAGCAGTTCTAATTCTTTCAGACATTGAGGAATTTCTTTACGCAGGTCAGTGTCTCCTGCACGGCCTCTTCAAGGTCATCGTTAATGATGATAATATCATAACGTGATGCAAAAGAGAGCTCATATGCAGCCTTGTCCACTCTTTTTGATATAATTTCGGGGCTGTCGGTACCCCGTTTTACAAGCCTTCTCTCCAGTTCTTCCAACGATTTGGTCTGTATGAATATGGAGAGGGCGCGTTCTCCGTAATGGTTCTTAATGTTGCATCCGCCTTTGACATCGACATCGAACACCACATTAAGGCCTTCGTCAAGTCTCTGCTCTACCGGCTTCTTCAAGGTGCCGTAAAAGCACTCGGGATAGACCTCCTCATATTCCAGAAACTCATCAGCCGCAATGCGCTTGCGAAACTCTTCGGCAGTCAGGAAGTAGTATTCGACACCGTCTCTTTCACTCCCGCGCGGAGCGCGGCTCGTGGCCGATACTGAAAAAACCAGCTTCAGTTCAGGATGTTGCAGCAGCCTGTTCACAATGGTTGACTTGCCTGACCCCGAGGGTGCCGAGAATATAATGCATCTGCCTCTCATATTACATCACGTTAAGGATCTGTTCTTTTATCTGTTCCAGCTCATCCTTCATTCTGACCACTATGTTCTGCATTTCGGCATGGTTGCTCTTGCTTCCCAGGGTGTTGATTTCGCGGCCCATCTCTTGTGCAATGAATCCCAGTTTTTTCCCCTGGCCGCAGTCTTCCTCAAGCGTTGTGATAAAATAGTCCAGATGATTGGCCAGACGTTGCTTCTCTTCATTTATGTCCAGCTTTTCAATGTAGTAGATAAGTTCCTGTTCAAAGCGGTTTCCGTCATATTGGCAGCCGATGTTCTCCTCCAGGGAGCTCATTATGCGCTCCTTTATTTTGGCAAGACGTTCCTCTTCGTAAGGCCCGATTAATTCCAGAAGTTCCGATATGTTGGTTAATTTTTCACGGAATGTCTTTTCAAGCGCCGCGCCTTCGGCCTTACGGTACTCCACAAGCTCTTCAATGGATCTGTCTATGGCTTCCGATACCGAATTCCACTCCTCATCGGAGACCTCCTCCTGCAGTTGCGATGAACCCATCACTTCGGGCAGGCGCAGAATTACGGAGAAGGGATCGGCAGGAAGTGAAACATTGAGTTCATGCGAGATAGATTCTATCTGTTTGAGATAGCTGTTAAATGCAGACACGTTTATGGAAGGTGTATCGGAGGTTTGGGTATTGTCAATGTAAATGGCAAAATCCACCTTGCCGCGTCTGAGCGCCGACGTTATTCTGGAGCGTATCTCCAGCTCCTTATCCCTGTAGGGCTGGAGTATTCTGGTCGAAATGTCTATTGTCTTGCTGTTGAGTGATTTGATTTCGACAATAATCTTCCTGTTCCCGGTTATGGCCGTAGCTTTGCCAAAACCTGTCATTGATTGTATCATGTTTTTGTTGTTTGTAAATGCAAAAATACTCTTTTTCGCAAATTTTCCTAAATCGGCTCAAAGGTATTGTTGCAATAATCCCGACCTGTCATAAAAAATCGGGTTATCCGGAGAGTTCGCGGATAAAGGTTCCGGCCGGGTTGTTTTTCTGATTGGCGCGACCTTTGTTGTTGAAAATAATTCCTTACCTTTGTAAAACATGACAGTTGCAGGGGATGAGTCTCATTCTGAACATAGAATCAGCCATTGACGGATGTTCGGTTGCGGTAAGCGATGAGGGCCGTTTGGTGTTTCATGAAGAGGATCAAAGCACTCATAACAATGCAGTGTCATTGGGTCTCCTTGTTGATAACGCCCTGGCGTTTATTGACAGTCATGGCATGAAACTCGATGCCGTAGCCGTCAGTGAAGGTCCCGGTTCCTATACAGGACTCAGGATAGGTGTTTCAATGGCCAAGGGGGTATGTTACGGTCGCGGTCTGAAGCTGATAGCCGTTCCTACTCTGAAACTTCTCTGTGTCAGATTGTTGTTGACAGAGGAACTGCCGGATGATGCGCTTCTGTGTCCTATGATCGATGCCCGCAGGATGGAGGTCTATTCGGCTCTGTATGACAGGGCACTTAAACCTGTCCGCGAGATCCGCGCCGATATTGTAGATAGAGAGACATATCTGGAGTATCTGGAAAAACATCCGGTATGGTTTCTAGGTAACGGATCGGCCAAATGCAGGGATGTAATAGACCATCCGGCCGCACATTTCATTGAGGACGTTATGCCCGAGGCCCGTTGGATGTTCCCACTGGCCGAGCAATCATTCAACAGGGGCGAATTCCGTGATGTGGCATATTTTGAACCCTACTATTTGAAGGATTTTATAGCTGTTAAACCCAAAAAACAGGTTTGATGAACTACAATACACAACGCAACAAACTTCCGATGCCCGAGTACGGCCGTGCCGTTCAGGACATGATTGACTATGCACTGACCATTGAAGAGAGAAAAGAGCGCGAGAGCTGCGCCAAAACGATAGTTTTCATTATGGGGAACATGTTCCCAGCACTGCGTGACGTGCCCGATTTTCAGGGAAAACTGTGGGATCATTTGGCTTTAATGTCGGACTACAAGTTGGATATCGACTATCCGTATCCTATCACACAATTGGATAAGACCGGTCAGGTGCCTGACCGGATTGAATATTCAACCGGCGATATTAAGCTTCGTCATTACGGACGGATCATTCCCGAAATGCTTGACGTAGTGGCATCTATGCCCGAAGGAGAAGAACGTAACCAACTGTTACGTTTGACAGCAGTACAGATGAAGAAATCCCTGATGATCTGGAATAAGGAGATGGTTGACGATGCCAGAATAGCTGCCGATATTGAATGGTACACAAACGGCAGGCTCAAACTGCAGGAGGGTGAGTTTGACATTTCATTCAACGCTGCACCGCATCAGCAACGCCAGCAATACACCAGAAGAAAGAATAAAAGGAGATATTAGAAGATGCCGTCATTCATAATAGAGGGAGGCCGCCGGCTTAAAGGGACAATATGTCCGCAAGGGGCGAAAAATGAGGTGCTGCAGATCTTATGTGCAGTGCTGCTAACCTCCGATGAGGTAAAAGTTTCAAATGTGCCCGATATCCTTGATGTCAGGAATCTCATTGGAATTCTTATCAAATTAGGTGTCAAGGTAAAGCAAATCGCTCCCGGAGAGTGGTCGTTTCAGGCTGGTGAAATAGATTTGGATTACGCTGCAAGTATGGATTTCGTCACCGGATGCGCCGGATTGCGGGGTTCGGTCATGCTGCTTGGTCCCCTGTTAACAAGATTCGGGCGCGCGGTGGTAAGCAAACCGGGAGGCGATAAGATAGGCCGTCGCCGTATAGATACACATATACGGGGATTCGAAGCTCTTGGAGCCACATTTTCCTTCAATGAGAGCCGTGGATATTATGAACTGACAGCCGACAGGCTGAAAGGTACATTTATGCTGCTTGACGAAGCTTCCGTGACAGGTACAGCCAACATAGTGATGGCGGCTGTGCTTGCCGACGGTGTTACCACAATCTATAATGCCGCATGTGAACCCTATGTACAGCAGCTTTGCCGTCTTTTGGTTCGGATGGGTGCAAAAATAACGGGAATAGGCAGCAATCTTCTTACCATACATGGTGTAAGCGATCTCCACGGTGCATCACACAGCACTCTGCCCGACATGATAGAGGTAGGCAGTTTTATCGGTATGGCGGCCATGACATCGAGTGAGCTGACCATAAAGAACGTTTCATTCGACAATCTCGGCATAATTCCCGACAGCTTTTCCAAACTTGGCATAAAGGTTGAGCAGCGTGGTGATGACCTCTACATACCCTCACAGGAACATTATCAGATTGATTCATTTATTGACGGTTCTATAATGACCATTGCCGATGCTCCGTGGCCCGGTCTGACACCCGATTTGTTGAGCGTCATGCTGGTAACGGCCATTCAGGCCAGAGGCTGCGTACTTATACATCAGAAAATGTTCGAAAGCCGTCTTTTCTTTGTCGATAACCTGATAGATATGGGTGCACAGGTAATTCTGTGTGATCCGCATCGGGTGGTGGTCATAGGTCATGACCGAAATTTTCCGCTTCAGGCAAGGCGCATGTCGTCTCCCGATATCCGTGCCGGAATAGCTCTTCTGATAGCAGCAATGAGTGCGCAGGGTACAAGCCGCATTGACAACATAGGCCAGATAGACCGTGGGTATCAGAATATTGATATTCGTCTGAACGCTTTGGGCGCACATATTGAGAGAGTGGACTGATATGATAGATTTGGACGGTTTGGTGAGATTGGGAACCATACTTAAATCCCATGGCGTGAATGGTGAGATGGCGCTCTCCGTCCCGCCCGGCCTTGACTGGTCCGATGATCCGGACCATCTGGTCTGCATGATGGACGGTATCCCTGTCCCTTTCTATCCGGACTCTATAAGGGGTAAAAGCAGCACCGTGGTTCTTGTCAAGTTTCAGGACTATGATAATGTGGACGATATAAGCCGTTTTATGGGAGTCACTGTCTATATGCCCCGTGAGTATCTCGTTGAACATGATTCCGATGAATTGCTATGGGAGAGATTCCTCGGTTGGCAGGTGTCCGATACGGCAGTCGGACCGCTGGGAGTCATCAAGGCAGTTGATGAGAGTACCCCCAACGTGCTTTTTCTTGTCGTTGACGGTTCCCGAGAGCGTGTGATCCCTGCCAATCCTGTCTGGATCACTCAGGTAGATAAGAACGAACGTACTCTAAGGTATAATTTGCCGGAAGGCCTGGCAGATCTGTAATCCGATATGAGAAGCAGAAAACGAATCAGAAAATCCGTAGGGCGCAAAAGTCTGTTTCAAAGGCTGACTCACCGCTATCGTATGTCGCTTGTCAATGAGGATGAGCAGAAAGAGACGCTAAGCATCAGAATTTCAAAATTAAATTTTTTAGTTTTTGTCTTTTCGGCGGTTTTTATAGGTCTGCTGTTAGGTTATGCGGTGCGTGACAAACGTTCCAGATTGGTTCCGGTTGATAAGGACTATATGCTTAGACAGACAATCATAGACGATGCTTTGCGAATTGATTCTCTGGCAGGAGTTGTAGAGTTGCAGAACAGATATATAACCAATATTCAGGATATAATTGCCGGCAGGATAAGTCTTGATACGGTATTTTCTATCGATTCTCTGGCACTTCAGCGAAGTGTGCAGCTGATGGAACAGACCGGTCGTGAGGAGGCGTTTGTAACTCAGTTTGAAGAGGCCGAGCGTTATAATATAACATCCCAATCCGTGCCTATGCAGGACCTTCAGTCTGTGACAATATTTAGACCTACGCTGGGGCTGGTCTCCCGCAGTTTCAACGCTCAGGAGGCGCATTATGGTGTTGATATTGCAGCCAGTCCTTACCAAAGCGTGGTGGCAGTTCTTGACGGTACCGTTATGTTGGGTTCATTTACAGCCGAATCCGGTTATACAATCTGCATTCTCCATTCGGGTGAGTTGGTGTCGGTTTACAAACATTGTGAATCGCTGCTCAAGAAATCCGGTGACAGAGTCCGTCAGGGTGAAGTGGTGGCGCTGGTAGGACGCGGAGCCAATGGAGATACTCCCGGTTCACATCTGCATTTCGAATTGTGGTACCAGGGCCAGCCGCTGGATCCCGAAAAATATATTTTGTTACAGTGAAACAGATTGCAATTTTAGGTTCTACCGGTTCGATAGGTTCACAGGCGCTGGAGGTGATAGCGGCGCATCCCGACAAGTATGAAGTTTATGCTCTAACTGCCAATAACAGTGTTGACAGACTCATCGATCAGGCCAGGAGATTGAAACCTGAGGTGGTGGTCATAGCAAATGAAGTCCATTATCCCAGACTTCGTGATGCTCTGTCAGAGCTCCCGATTAAGGTCTATACGGGCAGTGATGCCATAAATCAGATTGTACATGCCGATCCGATAGATATTGTACTGGCCTCTATGGTCGGGTTTGCCGGTTTGTGCCCTACCATTGAAGCTATAAAAGCCGGTAAAATAATAGCTTTGGCCAATAAGGAGACTCTGGTAGTTGCCGGTGAACTTGTCACCTCGCTGGCCATGAAATACAAAACCCCCATAATTCCCGTCGATTCGGAACATTCAGCCATATTTCAGTGTCTGAACGGAGAATCGGGCAACGTTGTCGAGAAGATAATCCTTACGGCATCGGGAGGGCCTTTCAGAACTTTCAGTCAGCTTCAACTGGAGACCGTGACCAAGGCTGAGGCTCTGAAACATCCCAATTGGGATATGGGAGACAAGATTACGATTGATTCGGCCTCGATGATGAACAAGGGTTTTGAGGTGATCGAGGCCAAATGGCTGTTTGGCGTACCTTACGACAGGATCCAGGTGGTTGTTCATCCGCAGTCGGTGATACATTCCATGGTACAGTTTGCCGACGGGGCTGTGATGGCTCACATGGGAGCTCCCGACATGCGCCTTCCCATACAGTATGCATTTTCTTATCCGCGCCGCCTCAGTTCGGCCTTTCCGCGCGTTGACTTTGCGCTGTTGGAGTCGCTGACCTTCGAGCAGCCGGATATGGACCGTTTCCGCAATCTGGCATTAGCCTACGAAGCGCTTGAAAAGGGAGGTAACATGCCCTGTGTGCTCAATGCGGCCAATGAGGTGTGTGTGGCGGCTTTCCTGCGTGAAGAGATTGGATTTTTGCAGATGAGTGATATAATAGCCGATACGATGGCACATGTGCCTTTCGGTAGGGATTTATCGCTTGAAGATTATATTGAGACCGATGCCGAGTCACGCCGTGTGGCTCTTTCATTTATTAACCCCAAATAAAGATATTGCAGATATGTCAACATTTTGGATACGTTTTTTACAACTGCTTCTCTCCCTTACAATCCTTGTTGTGATCCATGAATTGGGACACTTTCTCTTTTCACGTCTGTTCAAAACGAGGGTTGAGAAGTTTTATCTCTTTTTCAATCCCCGCATCTCTCTGATACGAATAAAAAAGGTTGACGGAAAGGTAAGGGTGAGGTTTTTTGCCCCTAATGTGCCCGAAAGCTACACCGAAGAAAAACGTTACAATTTTGAAGGAAATGAGGAAATAATATATACCCCCATCGATTTGGACTCTCTTCCGGAAGGAGACTGGCGCCGCTCACCTGAAAACACGGAATTTGGCGTAGGCTGGATCCCTTTCGGCGGTTACTGTAAGATAGCCGGCATGATAGACGAATCTATGGATGTTGCTTCGATCAAGCAGGAACCCAAGCCATGGGAGTTCCGCACCAAACCCTCCTGGCAGCGTCTGCTCATTATGGTGGGCGGTGTGCTCTTCAACCTTATACTGGCATTCTTCATATATTCGATGGTGCTTTTCAAGTGGGGCGACAGTTATATCCCTGCACAAGACCTTAAGAACGGTATGGAATTTAACGAACATGCCCAATCCATAGGTTTCCGTAACGGCGATATAATAGTTTCAACTGACGGGAAACCGACAAAAAAATTCGACGGTGACCTATACCGTGCCATTGCAGCCGCTTCCAAGGTTAAAGTGTTGCGTGACAGCCGTGAGATAGAGATTGATATTCCCGAGGAGCTCTCGTTATTTGATTTTGTCCGTGAGGTTCCCTTCGTCTCCATATTGAGCCCTATGACGATTGACAGTGTACTGACCGATGAAGGCACCGGAGGCGCTGCTGCGGCAGGACTTATGGCCGGTGATACTATCCTTTCCGTAAACGGTGCCGATGCCTTTACCTGGACAAAGTTCCAGAGTGTGCTCTCCGGTATCCGTGCCCGTGCCGAGATCTCTCCGGTAAGCCGGGATCTGAGTATGGTAATAGGGCGTCCCGGTGCAGGACGCGATACCCTTACGGTTACAGCCAACTCCAATTTTCAGATAGGCATAGTACATTATACCGATGATTATGAGCCGGTATATCTGGAATACGGTTTCTTTAACTCCATTCCTGCAGGCGTAGTGTATGGCTGGAATACCCTGAAGAGCTATGTGAGTGATTTCCGTTACGTGTTTACCAAAGAGGGGGCAAAGAGTCTTGGCGGATTTGGGACAATAGGCAAGATATTCCCCGAAAAGTGGAACTGGCATGCCTTCTGGCTTATGACCGCCTTCCTCTCAATCATTCTGGCCTTTATGAATATTCTGCCCATACCGGCGCTTGACGGCGGTTATGTACTCTTCCTTTTGGTCGAGGTGATTACCGGCAGAAAACCGGGTGACAGGTTCCTTGAGGTGGCCAACACGATAGGCTTGATCATCCTGTTCGGGCTGATAATATTCGCCAATCTTAACGATATTCTGCGCCTGTTCTGATTATCTTGTAAAAGAGTTTCAGGTCTGTTTGGGTTTAGATGGATTAATCCCATAGGGATTTTGCCTGTTATTCTGTCTGAGCGCTCTCTTCGGCAGGGTCCTCTTTTATTCTGGAACGGATAAACTGTAGGTGCCGTTCCGCCTCTGCAAGTATGTTTTTGTGCTCCTCAAGCGACAGCAGTATCTGCGAGAGGTCGTAGAGTTGCGCAATGGCTGTTATATCATCCTTTCCCAGATTCAGATTGACAGAGTAATCCCTTTCCGGATTTCTGCTGTCCCGGCCTGAAACGGTGTATCTGATTGTTTTAGCATCTCTGTTGGCTGCAATGAAGGCTGCCATGCCTCCGTCATTGCCATTTACGAAGCTGAGCCATTCATAACAGACTCCCAGATCGGTGAATTCGTGGCGGTCATCCGATACGGGAGAATCCACGTAACTGTCATTCGCACTGAGCCGTATGCGGTTGTGGTGTATGTAGTAACTGCCGCTCCACTGTGAAACAAGTGTCATACGCCCTTTCTCGTCCACCCGGCCGCGTATATAGTTGCGACCCGTATTATTGGTGGGAGACTGTCTCTTTATGGTATAGAGTCCTATGTCCTGATACTCCTCGTCTTTCTCAAACGTAAAGTTATCCTCTATCTTTTCAAATGCCAGTCGGATTGTATCTACCATTTTGGTCTCATACTCAATGGTACGCAACTGTTCGGTCTCCTCAATCTGCTGCATGAGTTTTATTCCCTGCCTGCGGGCTTCAAAGGCCTTGGGATAGAGAATCTTTATGCTGTCTATCTCCTGTTTGGCCACATTGAAATTGCCGGCATTGAATGCCTCTCTGGCATTGTCAAGATGCTTTTCGGCCATCTTCTCCACATTCTCGGCACAGGTGACGGCAAGGAGCGCTGCCATTGCCATTATTGCGATTCTTTTCATACTCTTGCAATTTTGTTGCAAATGTAAGTTTTTTCTCCTCAAACCTCAAATCTGTTATAGGGGATGTCGTTTTTACCGGTTTTGCTCAACCATTTTCACTATATTTGCAACATCTCTGCAATACGATGAAGATATACAGTGACAGTGAGTTAGCCAAGCTGCTTGACAGGAAGGAATTCCGAATACTCTCCGAGACTGCCGACAGTCTCGGACTTGAGTGTTATGTGGTTGGAGGATATGTGCGCGACCTCTTTTTGGAGCGTTCAAGTGAGGATATCGATGTGGTGGTGGTAGGCAGCGGTCTGGAAATGGCCAAGGCTTACGGACGGGCTTTGGGAAAGGGCAGTCACGTTACTCTGTTCAAGAACTTTGGAACGGCACAGGTCAAGAAGGGCGGGTTTGAGGTGGAGTTTGTGGGAGCCCGCAAGGAGTCTTACAGTAGAGAGTCACGCAACCCCATTGTGGAGGACGGAACACTCGAAGATGACCAGAACCGGCGCGACTTTACCATTAACGCTATGGCTATCTGCCTTAACGGGAACCGTTTCGGCGAGTTGGTGGACCCTTTTGGCGGCATCTATGATCTTCAGGACCGTATTATCCGCACCCCTCTGGATCCGGATATAACATTCAGTGACGATCCGTTGCGCATGATGCGCTGTATCAGGTTTGCCGCTCAGCTCAACTTTTACATTGAGGATGAGACATTCTCTTCGCTTGAGAGGAACCGGGAGAGGATAAGCATAATCTCCAAAGAGCGTATATCGGATGAGTTGAATAAGATTATTCTTTCACCCATCCCTTCAAAGGGATTCATTGATCTGGACCGGAGCGGGTTGCTGGAATTGATCTTTCCCGAGCTGGCCGCTCTGCAGGGTGTGGAGACAGTGAACGGACGCGGCCATAAGGATGTCTTCCTGCATACGCTGGAGATGTTGGACAATGTTGCCCGCAAGAGCGATAATCTTTGGTTGCGCTGGGCTGCGCTGCTGCACGATATAGGCAAACCCCGAACCAAGCGGTGGGAGCCCGGACACGGCTGGACTTTTCATAACCACAATTATATAGGACAGAAGATGGTGCCGGGTATTTTCGAGCGTATGAAACTGCCCAAGAACGAGAAGATGAGATATGTGCAAAAACTGGTGGACCTTCATATGCGCCCCATGGCCATTGTCGATGATGAGGTTACCGATTCGGCTGTACGCCGCCTTCTGTTCGATGCGGGTGATGACATAGATGATCTGATGACCCTGTGCGAGGCCGATATCACATCCAAGAACGAACAGAAGAAGCACCGTCATTTGGAGAACTTCAAGCTTGTACGCGAGAGACTCAAGGATCTTGAGGAACGGGACCGCATACGTAATTTTCAGCCGCCGGTGGATGGACTGGAGATCATGCGTACTTTCGGCCTGGAGCCAACTGCAGTAGTCGGAGAGCTTAAGGCATCCATTAAGGATGCTATTCTGGACGGGATTATTCCCAATGAGCATGACGCCGCTTTCAAATTCCTGCTTGAAGAGGGTCGCAAGCGGGGGCTTGAACCTGTAAATCCCCTATCTTGAGAGTGTGAATTTAAGCGTGAACCCGCAGTCGTGAGTCGATGTGGGGTATGCCGCCGTTGAGACCAGCGGGAAGTTGCTTTGGAAATCGTAGTAGAAGTTTAGGGTAAGCATTCTGCTGTAGGTATAATCAGCCTGGAATGATGCCCTGATTGCCCTGTTGCCGCTTGTTGCCTGTGTGGTTCCGTTCATTATGTTGCGGCATAGCGCATTCTGGTTTCTGTATGAGAAATCGGCGCTCATATTAAGGTCGTTGCTAACCCTGTCGCGGCCTGTTCCGGGACGGGAGCCAAGCAGTTTGACTCCTATCAATTTGTAGCCTGCGCCGGCGGTGATGTCATCGGAATTGGTCTCCACCAACTGGACAGATGTGGTACTGAGAGTCAGTACGCGGGTTTTTCGGAACTCCAGCCTAAAGGTTATATTATTGTTGAAGGTCATGTCAACACCTGCCAGAGGTGCGAATGATTCGTTTATCGATACCGAACCTATGTTGTACATGGTACTTGGAATAGGGCTTCCGGTGGTTACGTCTTCAATAAAGCCCCGGCCGTTCATATACTCCATATAGCTGTTGTAGGTGTTGAAGCTGCCTATGGCATAGGCGCTTCTGTAGGCGTGCCTGAGATTGAAACTCTTGAAGTAACGCTGGAAGAACGGCAGTTTGCTCAGTCCGCTGTAGGTAAGGTTCCAGTTGGGCAGCATGCTCAGTATGGAAGGGAACAGATCGAGACTGCTTTTCGAAGCGTTCCGGCCTGTATATGTGGCAAGGAACGCAGGAATCAGGACATCTGAAGAATAGAGGTCCATCTCATCGCCGGCTTTGTTGAATGTCTGACCTCTTCTTGAGCTCTGCGCAGGATAGGGCGCTCCGTCATAGATATCCTCAAGGCGGCCCTTTATAGTCTCCATATTATCCAGCAGTTTGCTGAATTTTGCCGAGCGGTAGCCGTTTGCCGATGTGTGTCTTTCAAAGGCGCTGCCCAGCGTTATTACGCTCATGTTGAATGAACCGCTCCTTGTACGGGGCATCCCTTCGTACATATACTGTATCTCTCCCGAACCGGTTTTGGTCCAGTTGGAATTCAAATCGATCCTTAGATCGACAAAGGGTTCCACTACGGCCCTGATCTGCAGGTCCTGCATTTCGGTCGATGCCGCCGAGTAGGCTATACTGTCATTTTTCAGCAGCCATCCGCGGTCAATAGCCTTATAGAGATAGTCGTCGCCGGTAAGGCCGAATGCGAAGTCCATTCCCGGGGCGATATACCCCGACCTTCTTGTCTGTCCCAGCAGCTCTGTTGACGGCATAAATCCCGGTAAGGACATGTTATAGGTGTTGCTGTATGATACGGAGACATTGCGGAGCATCATAACGGTGCGCAAACCGAAATCCAATCCGTCTCTAAGTGTCAGATTGGCGGTCTTTGCCGGTTTATCCGGGTCCTGTACAACGCGTATCACCACGTTTAGGGTATCTTTTACCTTAACGGAAATATTGTCGGCGTCAATCTTCTTGAATTTGAGCTTGACGGTCGAACCGTCTTTCTTCGTGGCCGTCACCTTGGGAGTGAGTGTTCCCAGATTATGTTCCACCACGAAGGTGGAGTCGGGCACGAAGGTAAACTCTTTATTGAGGTACTTGTTCTTGTTTGCCGATGCTGTCGGTGCGGCTGTACTTCTGCCTCTGCTTGTGTATCGTTCGTTGACTCTTCTCAGATATGCTGTCTTGTTGTAGAAGTTGGTCATGTTGAGCCTTGCGTTGACGGTTATATTCCTGTTGGTGGAGATGATGTTACCGTAGGATGAGCCGTCGGCGTAGGTGGTTCCGCGGTTCCAGGTATATCGGGAGTTAAATCCCACGTCCATGGTGGTCCAGTCAAGTATGGGAAGCTTACTCAAGGGTATGTTGTAAGTTGCGGAGAAGGACTGGTTATAGTCCAATGGCCGGCCCATTTGCATTAGACTGGTCTTGACCGAATCTTTCCACAACCGGTATTGGTCGGGGTATAGCTCCCTGTTAACCACTGTGTAGGGTTCCTCGATCTGAGCCTGTGTCCGGGCGCTGAATGACAATTTAAGCTCCTTAAGAGGATTCCATGTGACGGACATATCCCTGTTCCACCGGAACTGTTGCGAGAAAATGACCGGTATTCCACTTTGGGCGCCTTCCAGATCACGCTCCTGAAGTTCATAGTAATTGCGCTGCAGTGCGGTGTTAAAGCCGAACTGTTGAGGAAGGAAATTAAGTGTGGTCTCTTTTAATATTTTCAGCCAGTTGGACTGGTATTTTATGAAGGAGAATGGCTGCAAGCCCTTCAATGAGGGAGAGTAGCTGTAGTCTATGTCGGCTTTCCAGTTTTCGTCATATTCATAGTCTATGGTGCTGCCACTAATATCTTTAGTTGATTTTGAGTAGCTGAATGAGAAGTTGGCAGGGTCGTACGGCATGGGCTTCTCGCTGCTTATGTTAATCGTGGCGTTTGAAATGCTGAAATTTTTGCTTACGGCCATCTCCTGACTTATTTTGCGCAGGGAATCTCTTGCATTGCCTTCAGGATAGGTCTCAATCACGTCGTTCAAGTAGAGATCCGTGTCGTACGGACTGTATTGGGGTGAAACTTTCTCCTCGGAATAGGAATAATATACAGGTACCGAAACTTTTGTTGCTTCGGGCAGGAAGCGTCCCAAATTAAAACTGGTGGTCACAGAGTATTTGTAGAAATCATCGGTGCGGCGCTGCTGAATTCCCTCTTCCAGTCCTCCGTATCCGGCCGTGGCCATCTGACCGGACATATCTACCGACCCGAGGTCGGATAATTTCAGCGAAAGCCTGCTCTGTGCCGCCATACCTCCTTTGCTTTCATATCCCACAAGGCGCAGTTCGTTGACCCAGACCTCGGCCGACCTGTTGCCAAGTGAATTGTTTCTCACGCCTATCATGATGGCGCGGACATTGCCTATCGAGGGATTTCCGGCTACGCTTATCCTGTTTTCCGGATGGTTGGGGTCATATTCGCTGTAAATGGTGTTTGTGCTTATAGTGCCTAGATTCCTCTCGCGGTTCCGATTGTTCTTGACATTGGTAAGTACCTCAAAGTCTATATCGAGCATATTCTCTTCGGGCCATACAATCTTGCGCTGCTGTTCGTTATTGCCGCTGTAGAAGCCGGGCGGCGTCACTTTGAGCGGGATCTCATATTCATAGAAGTTGCCCGAGTAGTCCGAGCCAAGACGTATGAAGACGGAGAGATCGCCGTCCTGAAGTCCGTAAACATCGGGTATGGCGGCTTCGATGTGTGAGAACATCTGTATGCGTTTGTATTTTCTTAAATCCAGAGACAGCTTTTTGTATATACCGCGGGCCTCTCCGGCTCCAAGGTCTGTGACTTTGAGGCTCATAGCCTGTTCGTTATCCTGAACCAGCTGCACCTGGTTGGGGTCAATTATTCTGGTCACTCCGGGCGGAACCACATAGTTGACCGGTGTGCGGTCGCCATTCTCTTCGATGTTTACCGATGCTGCCGAAAATGTTCCTGAGAGGGTGGGAGTGCGGTTTAGGGCGCTTGCGATGGGCTGTTCATAGTTTCTCCACTGGCTTGTCATAAGTTCAAGCGAGCCGAAACGGACATGGACATCATGGGAAAAACCTGTCAGATAGATGCGCATAAAACGTATCGAACTGAAGTCGCGTATCGATCCTACAATTTTCTCATACTCCCTGACCGGTATGCGGAAGCAGTACCAATTCACTGTTTCGGTATTGCCGTTCCTAAGTTTCACCTTTACCTCACGTTTGTCGGCTATGTAGTTTTTCCCTGTCTGGAGGTCTTGGGGCCTTAGTGATATCCGGTACTGGAAGAACTTCTCATATTCGTCAAGCGTAAAGTCCCCGTTTGCATCCTCATAGTCGGGGGTGGTCCGTGAAGACCGGTCATAGGCGCCGCCGGCGGCACCTGAGTTGGGTGAGTTGCCTTCGGTCCCGTTATATTTGCGATAGCGGTCCAGAACCGACATCTCCATGTTATCGTAATCGTTGCCGCGGTAGTAGTGGTAATTGTCGCCTGACGGGTCATCGTAGATGGTGTTGTAAACCTCGGGTGACACTTTGGATTTTATGGCAGTCAGATATTCGGCGTAGGCGGGCCATGTGCGCTCCTCTTCGGTCGAAAGTCCGTTCAGTCCCACATCCTGCATATACCGGCTGTCGGCATTGTTGTTATCGAAGGCATAGACCAGGCTGTTGGTGGTTGGAACCTTGCCCCAGACGGTCGATGTATATTTTGCGGTGTCTCCGTCAACCGGCAGTCCGTTCTCGAAAAATTTCTTTCCGTCGGCCAGCACATCCTCGGAGACTTCACCTATGTTCAGATAGAGATCGCCTCCCGATGCTTCAGGGTTGTATATAAAGGGATCAAGCATCCAGAATTCGATATATTCTATGTTGGCAGCCTCAAAATCGGTAGTGTTGATTTTACACATTATGCCGCCCCAGTTATCGGCAGGATTGGAGAGACGTCCGTTGATGTCCAATTCGGGATTAAGATTGTAGGGCCCTCTTTCGGATGGGTAGTATGCCAGATTAAGGACCTGCAGTGTGGTCGATTCGCTCGATGTGGACTCTTTGTTCGGGTAGAGCTCGCGCTCATAGATTTCGCGGACATAGTGGTTTGACAACTGCTCGTTGTCACTCTTAAGGTGCGGCGGCGTAAGCGGCGAGTTGCGGCGGGTGAACAGAGGGTCGATGGTAAACCAGTTGAGCAGTGCTCTGTAATAACCCGATTCTACATCATTGCTCTTTCCGTGCCCTTTTATGCCGGTGGGAACTGCAGCCAGCGACCAGGAGGAGGGTTGTAACAGACTGATCCCACTCTCGGCAGCTTCAAAATCGTCAATATATGAGGACCTTCCCTGCACCTTGTCCGATACCTTTGATTGCAGTGCCGCCATTTCGGCTTGGAAGAGAATGCTGGAGGGTCTGGTGGCATTCACAAAGGGGATCATGTCCAAGAGGTTGGTTATTTTCTGGCTTTCATGCTTCCAGTTTACATTCAGGCCGTACATGGTGTTTACAAGCGGTTCATCGCCCATGGTCACTTTGCTGGTAAGAGGCTTCTCATTCAGATGCATGAAGGTACCTCCTATCTGCAGGTCACGGTTGAAATCGTATGCCCAGTTCAGTCCCGCCATGGTCTTGCGCTGCATGTTCATGAAGGTATTGCTCTCCAGCTGGACATTTACATTGGTGCCGGCATCAATGATGTTCTGGTTGATGATTGTGACCGTACCCATGCTGTAGTTGACCGTATAGTCGCTGTTCTCGGTCAGGGGTACGCCTCCTGCGGTCACTATTACCGAACCGCGCGGTATGTTGGTGGAGCCCAGTTGTATGACATTGTTCGAGGAGCCCGAATACTGACCCGTCAGTATGAATTTGTCTTTGTCGGCAATCCGTTTGGCAACCACTCTTGTAGAGTCATAAAGCTCCTGAAAGACATATTTGTCGGCAATCGCATCATTCCCGATGGCTTTTCGCAGGTGGCTTCCGAAAGGCTCCACTACCGGAAATATAATCTTTCCGGATTGTGTAATAACCGTATAGCCTTCGACGAAGTCAAACCTGCCGTTAGGGTTGGCACCCTGATTCTCATCGAGACGGTCCAGATTGAGCATGCGCAGGAGCGGCCTCTCTTTGAGTTCTCTCTCCGGCAGATATGTTATGCGGTTGCCTGTGCTGTCGCTGGCATAGGTGACCGAGAGTTTGAATCCGGCTCTGCTCAGGGTCCCGTTGCTGATGGAATAGATGTTCTTCATCATCAGGTCCCATGTTCCGCTGCCGGGCGCATTCGAATTGGATTTGAGCAGCTTGACAAACAGCGTTTTATTGGTGTCGGTCACATCCGATGAGAATTCTCCCACCTGATAGCTCTGTCCGCCGTATGTGTATTCGTAAGCTACGGCCAGTACCTCATCCGAAGCCAGAACGGTTCGCAGCGATATATAACCCAGAGCGCTGTTCAACGTATATTCCGAGTTGCTCAGCTTGCGGGCGTTTGATATTTTTTCGTAGTCGCTGCTTCCCGAGAGGACAGTTCCCAGCGTGACGGCCACTCTGTCTATGTCGCGTATCCCGGCGTAATCGGAATTCAGCTTTCCGTACAGGTCGTTGGCGTTGTTTGAGGGAGCAGGTCCCGCAACGGCGTTCCAAATGCTGTTGCTGATATGGGCGGTCTCGCCCAGATCGGTAAAAGCAACAATGTTGCGCGGATTGTCATAGTTGCTGCGCTTGTTGGTGACCCAGACTTCAATACGTGTGATCCTTACTCCCGATATGATGTTGGGCAGCATGGACATATTCCTGTCATAGCTGTCACGGAAGAAGTGTCCCAGAAAGAAATGGCGGTTCTCGTCATAGCTGCTGGCATCTATCTCGAAGTCGGTCAGTTGCTCGCCGCCCTGTGAACTTACCGACGATGATGCCGACTCCTTCTGCGACAGCACCATCTGCAGTTTTAGTTTGCCGAACTGCAGGTCGGTCCGCAGTCCGAACAGCGACGAGGCCCCCTTTATGAGCGACGAGTTTGTGGGGAAACTGATGTTCCCGGCTTCAAGCAGCCTGATTATCTCGTCCTCTTTGCCTTCATAGTGAAGTTTTATCTTCTTTGTGTCAATATCGAAAGTGGCCTCGGTATTGTAGTTCATGTCCATCGAGACCTTATCGCCCACGCGGGCATTGATGTTCAGATTTATCTGTTCGTCAAAGTCGAATCCGCCGCTCTTCCGGTTTTCGACCGACAGTGAAGGATTCTCAATCCTGCTTATGTCATATCCCAGTTTGATTGCGGCCGAACCGCTGGTTTTTATCTGAACTCCGCCGGGACCGAATATCTTCTCGGCCGGCCCCAGATCAAACCTCATGTCTGTGAAATCGAACTTGTTCTCCTCGCGGCTCTGAAACTCCTCATCATTCCTGCTGCGGTAGTATGACTGCATGGATCTCTGCATGGTCTGTTTCAGATACTCCTCGGGAGTAAGCAGGTCGGGGATCTCCAGGAACTCATTGCCCAGTTTGGTGCCTACACGGTATAGCCCCTCTTTCTCGTCAAATTCGGTTACCCGGGAGATATTCTCCGGATCGCGCAGTCCAACGCCTGACTCCTGAGCATAGAGACGTCCAATGCTCCCGCCAATGCAGGAGATAATTATTGTCGCTGCAAGGAGTCGTTTCATTATGTCAGATTCTTTTCAGAGATTCGCGTATTACAGCCTCGACTGTAAGATCGGGGTTCTCCTTGATGACCGTTGCCACAACTTTCTGTGAGGTGGATTGCGGAAATCCCAGAGTGGTAAGTGCCGTTACGGCCTCATCGGCTATCCGGCTTGTCTGTATCCCGGCCGGTACGGTAGCCGAAGAGTCATCGGATCGGATTTTGGCAATCTTGTCATGCAGATCAACTATTATGCGTTGTGCGGTTTTGGCTCCTATCCCTTTTACTCTCTTGAGCATTGTGTCGTTACCGGAACTGATTATCCCGATAAGTTCATCGGGAGTGAACGAAGAGAGTATCATACGTGCCGATGCTCCTCCTATGCCGGGTACCGAAATCAGCATCAGGAACAGGTCCCGCTCCTGCTTGTCGATAAAACCGTAAAGGGTCCATGAATCGTCACGGATAGCCTCATAAACGTAGAGAAGGGCCTCATCCTTGTTTTGAAGCGCTGAAAACGTATAAACTGAAATATTTAGTGCGTATGCAACTCCGCACCGGGTCAGCAGGACTGCCTGCGTTGGGGTCAGTTCGACCTTTTTGCCTTGTATATATTCTATCATGATTACATTGTATCCGGTATCCAGTAAAACAAATAACGTTTTTTTTGTCCTATTATTGCACGCGCGTACGCGTATTCAACGCCTTTTTAGTAATTTAGCGCCTGAAAACCAGATAAAGACAGACTTATGGAAAAGATCAAAGCAGCCATTGTAGGCTATGGGAACATTGGCAGGTATGTGCTTGAAGCAATTCAGACGGCACCTGATTTTGAGGTTGCCGGCATAGTGCGGCGCAACGGCGACGCCGATTGTCCCAAGGAGTTGAAGGAGTATAAGGTTGTAAAGAATATTTCACAACTTCCCAAGCCCGATGCGGCTATTCTGACAGTACCCAGTCTGAAGACCGAAGAGTATGCCGTCCAAATACTTTCCATGGGTATAAATACGGTTGACAGCTTTGACATACATGACCTTATTCCCGAAACCCGCAAACGTATCATGAAGGTTGCAGTAGAGGCGGGAAGGGTCGCTGTGATATCGGCCGGATGGGATCCCGGATCGGATTCAATAGTTCGCGCCCTTATGCAGGCCATGGCTCCCAGGGGAACAACCTATACCGATTTCGGTCCCGGAATGTCAATGGGACATACCGTTGCGGCAAAAGCCGTTCCGGGTGTGAAGGAAGCTCTTTCCATTACCATTCCCTTAGGTACGGGCATCCATCGCCGTATGGTATATGTTGAGATAATTGACGGATATAAATTTGAAGAGACAGCCGCTGCAATCAAGTCCGATCCCTATTTTGTAAATGATGAGACACATGTTGTGCAGGTCAGTTCGGTTGAGAGCCTGAAGGATATGGGACACGGCGTGAAGTTAACCCGAAAGGGCGTGTCGGGAAAGACTCAGAACCAGCTGTTCGAGTTCGGAATGAAGATTAATAATCCTGCTCTTACCGCTCAGCTTCTGGTATCGGCTGCAAGGGCATCGATGCGCCAGAAACCGGGCTGTTATACCATGATAGAGATTCCCTTAATAGATTATCTCTGCGGTGACAGGGAGGACCTGATACGCCGTCTGGTCTGATGCGTCATCTGACCGGATGTGTCAGCTCGCCCTGATGCGTCAGCCCGCTCAGGTGTGTCAAATGGTCGCCTCATTTGATTTGATGCTTCAGTTTTTGCAGTAAAATCCCAGTCCTACAAACAGACCGTCAGGATATCCGTAGCCCAGGCTTACTTTTGCTCTGGGTTTTTCTTTTACGGTTATTACGCGTTTCAGGTATCCCCGATATACGAATTTGACATCGTCACTCTGTACATTGTAGTATGAGTCACCGGCTTTCAGGCCTTTGCCTTCGTACAATTCGGGGGCGGCGTTAGCCTGACATTTGTTATAACGGTTGGACAATCCTATTCCACCCGATACTCCGATAGAGAGAGGTTCTAACATTATTCCCATATCACATTCGAACAGAGTTGATATGAAGCTGCCTTCGGCAAACTTATCGTTTGCATAGGCGTTATAAGGCGGAGGATTAAAATTAATACCTTTGATGGGCCTGTCAATATTTAAACCTATTGAAAAACCGAAGAAGATTTGATTGGAATAGTCCAGACACAATCCCACTGTGGCAATATTGCCTGTTCCGTATGTCAATCCTATCGAAGCTATGGGGTCGGTCGATACCGACACGTTCCTGAAACCCCATTCCCTCAGGTCGTCAGTCAGTTCGACGTTATCCAAAATGTAGGTGTCGGAGGGAAATCCAAGGAACTCATCTTCAAAGAAATAGCCGATGTGCCTTTTCCCGTCATGCTCGGTCAGCCTCCCTAATCCGTGCTTCCTGTCATTTTTCCATTCGCCCTCATAGATGCCGCCGTCTTCGAACACCAGCCGTCCTTCGCCGTTGAACATATCGTTTTTCCATTCGCCCTCATACTTGGCGCCGCTGTTGTAGAAATATGTTCCCTTACCCTCTTTTTTGTGTTTTACGAAGTTTCCGGTATAGATATCTCCGTCAGGGTAAACAACCTTCCCGTAACCATCCCACAGTCCGTCTTTCCAGGAGCCTTCATAAATGACCCCATCGGGATAGATGCATTTCCCCTGACCGTTGAAAAGCGAATCCGAGATTTCTCCCATATAGAATGTGCCATCGTCAAAAACGAGGGTGTCGGGATAGGCCGCATCCTTGTTCGGTTGCTGCGACAATGCAGCTGCCGGAAGTAAAAGTGTTATGATTATCAGAAACGTTATCCGTGACATAGAGACAAAGATAACGAACTTTTTTTATAAAGGATTGAAAGTCAGAAAGAGAACTTTAGATGTTGATCCCGAAACCGACGAACACTTTTTCATGATTTCCGTAACCGAGACGCAGGAAAACGCCGTTATGGTTCATAAACAGGAAGTTTTCAAAGTTTTTCAACTGAATATCCGTGTAAAGACGATAACTGAACTCCACTCCGGTGATTCTCTTCCTGTAGTAGAGTGTACCCTCGCTAAAATAGCTCTCATTTTCGGCCCGGCTTCGGCAGAATCGGTAAGTTTTCATCAACGACAATCCGGCCGAGCCTCCAAAGCTTATGTTGCCTAAACTTGTTCCGAATTCCCCCAAAAGATTAAAACCGGGGTAGGTGTGTTCGGTCAATATCTCGTCAGGATAACTGTCCCATTCCACAAGGATTATCTTCTCTCCCGTGTCGTCATTGTAAATAAACGATTGCTTGCCTACGCCGTATGAATTTGTGTTGATCCCTACGGAGAATCCGGCAAACAGGTAGGGGTTGAAATTGAAATCGGCCTGAAACGCGAGAAACTGCCCCATGCCGTACGATAATCCCACTTTTATATTATCCTGATTGATGTTATATTTGAATTCAGGTTCCTTTTTCTCATCCCTGGAAGCAGTGTTGCCGGCAGCGGTATTATCGGAAACAGTGTTACCTGAAGCAGTATCTTCTAAAGTGAAAATCCGTCTGTCTTCATGATAAAATTCTTGCCGGTAAGTCTGCGACGAAGCATCGTAATACAGTCCGAAGCCCTCTCTGAGATCATTTTTCCACTGTCCGGTAAATGTGTCTCCATTGCCGTAATCGAAGGTGCCTATCCCGCTGAAAGCTCCGTTCTCCCATTCTCCGTCATATCTGCGTCCGTCTGAGTAAATATATGTTCCGTTGCCGTTGAAGTTATGTTCGCGAAAATCTCCTTCGTAGCTGTCGCCGTCTGGGTAGATGATCTTGCCCTTGCCGTCCCACAGCCCCTCCTTCCATTCGCCTTCATAGACCGTGCTGTCGGCATAGACCATCTTACCCCGGCCGTTGAAGAGGGAATCGGCCACCTCTCCGCAGTACCATGACCCGTCGTCAAAACGTATGGTGTCCGATGTTTGCGGATCGGGCAGGAGTGTCAGCGCAAGGAGCGGGATGGATATTAAAACCATCAAAGAGAATGCAAATAAGCGTTTGCTTATCATTTCAACGACAAAGGTAGATAAAAATCATTAACTTTGTAGCCGTCAACCTATAATCCCTACAGAAAATTATGAAAAAACAGGATTTGGTATGTGTCTTTAAGGGCGATGCCTTTGAAGCCGAGGTGGTTAAGGCCCGTCTCGAATCGGAGGGAATTTTGGCCATGATCATGAATCATTCCATGAGTGCCATTTTTTCAACCTATACCGCTACGACAGGACCTATTTGCGTTATGGTCAATCAGCAGGATGAACAGCTTGCCAAACAGATTCTTGAAGACAAATGAAGCTGCCCGAAAGAATAGCTGTCAAGGTAGGCAGCAATGTGCTTACCCGTGCGGATGGCCGTTTGGACATCTCACGCATGGCTGCGTTGGTTGACCAGATTGCCGATTTGCATCATAGAGGTGTTGAGGTACTTCTTATATCATCGGGTGCGGTGGCTTCCGGCCGCGGAGCACTCCCCGAACTAAAAGACGAGAGCGTCACCGGACGTCAGCTTTTTGCGGCTGTAGGTCAGGCTAAGCTCATCGAACACTATTACAACCTTTTTCAGGAGTTCGGAATAACGGTAGGCCAGATCCTGACCACGAGGGAAAACTTCGTAAACAAGACTCTGCTTGCAAACCAGAAGCGCTGTGTCAAGGCCATGCTGGATAACAGGGTCGTTCCCGTGATCAATGAAAACGATGTGGTGTCAATAGAAGAGCTTATGTTCACAGACAACGATGAGCTTTCGGCCCTTGTCTCCCGTATGATGAAGGTCGAGCTGCTTGTCATTTTGACCAATGTTGACGGTGTCTTCACCGGCAGTCCCGATGAACCGGGTTCGGAACTTATCCGTGACATCTGGCTCGATGACGACTATTCGGGCTGTGTGGGCGCATCCAAGTCAAGTTTCGGACGCGGGGGGATGATGACCAAAATGAAGACTGCCATGGGCGTGGCTAAAGATGGAATAGAGGTACGCATAGCCAACGGACGCCGTCAGGATATACTCATTGAGGTCTTGACAGATCCCGATAATGCCCTGTGTACCCGTTTTCACCCGTCAAAAAAACCGATATGATTGAAAATATGCTTGAGAGGCTTCAGGAAGCCTCATATACCCTTAATCTGCTCGAAGAGAATCAGATCAACGCTGCTCTGAATGCAGTTGCCGATGCCATCGTAACGGAAAAAGAGGCTCTGCTTAAGGCAAACGCTGTTGACCTGTCCCGCATGGACAAGGATAACCCTGTTTATGACCGCCTTATGCTGACTCCCGAACGGCTGGCAGACATTGCGCAGGATATGCGCAAGGTGGCCGAACTGCCCTGTCCGGTAGGAGAGGTCATAGATAGCCGTGTCCGTCCCAACGGGATGAAGATTGTACGTGTCAGGGTTCCGTTCGGCGTAATTGGGGTTATTTACGAGGCCCGTCCGAACGTCAGCTTCGATGTCTTCTCACTCTGTCTGAAATCACGTAATGCCTGTGCTCTGAAAGGAGGCAGTGACGCTGAAGATTCCAACCGTGCAATAGTGGAGCTTATACGGCGCGTTCTCAAAGAACAGGGTGTCAATCCCGATGCGGTGTTGCTCCTGCCCTCCAGCCGGGAAGCGGCGGTTGAACTGATGCGGGCAGTCGGAAAGGTGGACCTGCTTATCCCGCGCGGAAGCGCCCGTCTCATAAAATCGGTACGCGAGCAGGCTCTGGTGCCGGTCATAGAGACTGGGGCAGGGGTCTGTCATACCTATTTTGACTCATCGGGCGACCTGAAGAAAGGAGCCGATATCATATTTAATTCCAAGACCCGCCGTGTAAGTGTGTGTAACGCACTCGACACACTCGTAATAAGTGCCGACCGTCTGGGCGACCTGCCCCGATTGTGCGAAAGGCTGGCCGAAAAGAATGTGGTGATTGAAGCCGACGGGCAATCCTACGCCGCGCTTTCCGGCAGCTATCCTTCCGGACTTCTGGAACATTCCAACCGGGAGAGTTTCGGCAAGGAGTTTCTCTCTTACCGTATGTCAATAAAGACCGTAGCCTCTTTCGATGAGGCTGTAAGGCATATCCGCCGTTACACCTCCCATCATAGCGAGTGCATAGTGACCGAAGATGAGAAAAACGGCCGCCTGTTCCAGCAATCCGTCGATGCCGCCTGTGTCTATGTCAATGTTTCAACGGCATTCACCGACGGCGCTCAGTTCGGTCTGGGTGCCGAAATCGGTATCAGTACGCAGAAATTGCATGCCCGCGGTCCGATGGCGCTTGAAGAACTTACCACATACAAATGGCTCATCAACGGAGATGGGCAGATCAGAAATTGAAAAAAGGAGAATCCAAATGAGACATTTTACCGAAGTTAAGGATTTGGGTAACCTGCATCAGGCTTTGCAGGAGGCCCTGGAGATAAAAAAAGAGAGATTCAAATATGTAGAGCTGGGGCGGAATAAGACGCTCCTTATGGTGTTCTTCAATTCAAGTCTTAGAACACGCCTCAGCACACAGAAGGCTGCCATGAATCTGGGCATGAACGTTATTGTGCTTGACATAAACCAGGGAGCATGGAAGCTTGAGACCGAACGGGGCGTGGTCATGGATGGCGACAAGTCCGAGCATCTGCTGGAGGCTATTCCCGTAATGGGCTGTTATTGCGACATCATTGGGGTCCGCTCTTTCGCCCAATTGGAGAGCCGCGAAGATGATTATCAGGAGAAGATATTAAACCAGTTCATCCAATATTCCGGCCGTCCCGTATTCTCGATGGAGGCTGCCACAGGACATCCGCTCCAGAGCTTTGCCGACTGGATAACAATCGAGGAAAACAAGAGCGTAGAACGTCCGAAGGTGGTTCTGACCTGGGCTCCCCATCCGAAAGCTCTGCCACAGGCCGTTCCCAACTCATTCGTTCAGTGGATGGTCGCTGTCGGTTACGAGGTGGTGATCACGCATCCCAGAGGTTATGAGCTGGATGAGAAATTCACTGCAGGCGCAAGAATAGAGTATGACCAGATGAAAGCCATGCAGGGCGCGCATTTCGTCTATGCCAAGAACTGGTCGGCGGCCTCGCTTGAACATTATGGTCAGGTGCTGAGCATGGAGCGCAGTTGGACCGTGAGCAGACGTCAGATGGATGTTACCGACAACGCGTTTTTCATGCATTGCCTGCCCGTCCGTCGCAACATGATTGTTACCGACGAGGTCATTGAGGGACCGCGTTCACTTGTAATACCCGAAGCCGCCAACCGTGAGATTTCGGCGACGGTAGTCATAAAGAAGATTCTTGAAGGGCTTGAATAAGAGAAATCAGTAAACCATTTTCAGGTCGTAATCTTTATCATAACCACGGCAGGTAAGGCGTATCGTATCGCCTTTGTTCAGGTTGTATCCGGTCAGGGGAACTGACAGATAGAGAGTTTTTGTGTAACCGTCAAGCTCTCCTGCGGCATCGTGGTAAACGGTGAATGTAAGCTTCTGCGGATCATTCAGACGTACCACCTGAACATCGTGAACGGACTTGCTGGTGGCTACTTTTATTCCGAGCGTTATATTCAGATATCCGCTGCCCGGATATGCCATTGTAACGAAGACGGGGTCGTCTTTTATACCGCTCTGTCCGAATTCCCTCTCCTCTGCGGCATTGAATATCATCTTCCCTGACACAATTCCGCTGCCCACCTGCATCATCTGTAATATCTTAACGGTCTTTTTCTCACTTATGGTGTATGAGCATATCATTCTGTAGGAGGTGTCGGGAAACAGCTTCTGATCATTCTCTTCGACAAGATAGCGGTTCCCCATATCATCCTGGATAACCTCAACATGTCCGGCGGTATCGGTATAACAGGTGACGAATCCGACGGTTTTGGGCTCAACCTCCTCTTCTTCCCAGTCAAAAATACAGGAAGAGAATGTCAGGAGAGCGCATAGAGTCATCAGCAGAGTTCTTTTTTTCATAATCAGATAGAGTTAAGTTGGTTAATAAGCGGGTTTGCGTACATAACGAGGATCTTTTCACGCAGATAATCAAGGTCGGGATTGGTAATCTCAATTTTGGCAAGCTGCCCGGCCAGATACTCTTCAAAAGCCCTCTTTTCTGCATCGCTGTAGAGTCCGGCCTGTGACTGATCGCCGCGCAGCATATCCAGTGCAATACGGTTGCAGGGATAGATACGATATCCTTTAAAAATGTGGTTATCAATGATGTCGCCTACCTGTTTGAGGAATTGATTGCGGGGTACGGATTCGTCAAGAGCATCAATCTCGTCATCAATTGGAGCCGCTGCATGGTAGTGTATGTGCCCTTTATAGCCTGACAGTCCGGTCTTGATATTTATAAAATCATCCCGGTCGCTCTTCACGAAATCGGGATTGTCCCTTTTTTGTTGAAATTCGGCGGCTTTCAGCCAGTCACACGGGTCATACTCATAGCTTATGGTAAGAGGTGTGATATGCAGAGACTGAAGCCGTTTCTTGAGCGATCCCTCATTGCCTGACATGGCAAGCATCTTAAGCACACTTGTCTGGGTGCGGTCATCGGAATCCTTGGCGCGGCCTTCACGCTGCGCCAACCATACCGGACTCTTTTTTTCTTGAATGACAAAGCGTATATATTCGGAAAGGGTCTTCGATGATTCCAGCAGCTCCGATACCGTGGCCGAACGGTTTACTATGAAGCTGCGGTTCAGCCTCACCAGCGTCTCAACCCAGGGGCGGAAAAGCAGGTTGTTGCCTATGCCTATTTCGACCGATTTTTTGCCGTTCTTAAGAAGGATATAGGAGAGCAGCGCCGGGTCAAGGACAATGTCCCTGTGATTTGAAAGAAATATGAAATTCTCCCGACCTGCCGGCAGAGCCGAGAAGTCGTTGGTGAAACCGGTACTGTTATCTGCTATGATCCTATTCAGAAACGGTCGTATCACACCCATCTGGAAGCTGCTCACAGTCTTGAAGCGGCGTGTATAGAGTTTATGCACCCAAATGGGCACACCCTTTGCCAACTTTCTGATAACTTCCTTGAACTCAGGATCGCGCAGAAGGGTAAGAACAGCTTCACGTACCTCGCTGTCCTCAAGTGAACGCATATTATCAAACCGTTCGGGAATCTTCATAGCTATTTTAAAAACTGTCTTCAATAATCTCGGTAAGCATTTCGGTAAGGCTCATTCCGGCTGCCCTTATCTGCTGGGGAATGAAACTCGTATCGGTCATGCCGGGGGTGGTGTTCACCTCCAGCAGGTTTATTTTGTCGCCTTCGGTGATGATATAGTCATTGCGTATTACGCCGTGACATCCCAAAAAATCATAGATGAATGCCGTGATATCCTGTATGCGGTCTCTCAGTTCATCGGATATGCGGGCCGGAGTAATCTCCTCAACCATGCCGTTGTATTTGGCTTCATAATCAAAGAATTCGGTCTTGGATACCACTTCGGTCACGGGCAGGCGCACCTCGCGCTTACGGGTTCTGTAATATCCGTTCGTCACCTCGATACCCTCCATGAAGGATTCAATCATAATCTCGAAATTCTCTTTGAAAGCCTCCTCCATTGCAGGTACTATCTGTTCACGGGTCCTGACCTTGGTGGTGCCGAAACTCGAACCGCCATCGGTCGGTTTGATAAAGCAGGGCAGTCCTACCTTGCGTATAACCTCGTCGGGGTTAACCGCATCACCCTTGCGTATGCGCATGGATTCCGCTACGTCTATTTTGCAGCTCTTTAAGATTTTGTTAAGCATGAACTTATTGAAGGTAAGAGCCGAAGGCAGCACATCGCAGGTGGAAAAGGGGATGCGCATAAGTCTGAGGTAACCTTCCAGTATGCCGTTTTCGCCCGGTGTACCATGTATTGTTATGTATGCGTAGTCAAACACCCTCTTTTCCCCGTTGTGGGTAAAGCTGAAGTCGTTACGGTCAATCGGTTCCCTGACTCCTTCGGGCAGATGAGCCTCCCATCGCTTCCCCTCTATCTCAACCAGATATGGCTCATACCTATCCCTGTCCATATGTTTAAGGATTGTCGCCGCACTGCGGAGCGACACGTGATTCTCTTTCGAATCTCCTCCGGCTACTATTGCAATTATGCGTTTCATCTCTATTTATCGTAGTCTCTTGATTTTATATATTCACGCCACCTGTTAAAGAGGGTGGACATATCGGATGGAAGTTCCGAATCGAAGAACATCTCCTCTCCGGTAAGCGGATGCAGGAAACCCAGTGTCTTGGCATGCAGCGCCTGACGCGGACAGACCTCAAAGCAGTTCTGAACGAACTGTGTATAACGACTATAGGTGGTTCCTTTGAGTATCCGGTTGCCGCCGTAACGCTCATCGTTGAAAAGCGGGTGTCCCAGATGTTTCATGTGCACCCTTATCTGGTGGGTGCGGCCGGTCTCCAGCCGGCATTCCACAACCGATGTGTAACCGAATCTCTCCAGTACCGTATAGTGTGTCACCGCATGTTTGCCCACCTCCGGATCAAATGATACGGTCATCTGCAGGCGGTCTTTGGGATTGCGTGTTATCCGGCTCTCCACACTGCCCTCTGCCGGATCGGGAACACCCCAGACAAGTGCCTGATATGTCCGTTTTGTAGTCCTGTTAAAGAACTGCATGCCAAGGCCGGTCTTGGCATCGGGCGACTTGGCCGCCACAAGCAGTCCCGATGTATCCTTGTCTATGCGGTGAATAAGTCCTACCTGCGGGCTGTTGGGGTCATAGTCGGGATTATCTCTAAGGTGCCAAGCTATTGCATTGACCAGTGTGCCATGGAAGTTGCCGCACCCCGGGTGGACTACAAGTCCGGCCGGTTTGTTGATCACAATAAGGCAGTCATCTTCATATACTATATCCAGAGGTATCTCCTCGGGCTCAATCTCACTGCTGTAGCGCGGACGGTCCATCATGATGGCAATAACGTCCAGCGGCTTTACTTTATAGTTACTTTTGACCGGCCTGTCGTTAACCATAACCATTCCGGCATCGGCAGCCTTCTGGATGCGGTTGCGCGAAGCATGTTCCAGACGGTCAAAAATATACTTGTCAATCCGTTGCGGCGACTGTCCCTTGTCAACTACGAAGCGAAAGTGTTCAAACAGCTCTGCCGCATCGGGAGCAGGTTCCAGATCGTCAAGTGAATCTTCTATCTCATCCTCAAGGTCAATCATAGACCGTTATCAAAGAAATCGTATTCGATTATTATTGTGGAATCGACCTCCTCAATCTCCACAACCGGATTGCCGTTACCCACTACGATTGTCAGTAAAGCCCCTTGAGGCAGTTCGGTCCCCTCCTTTACGACCGAATTGCCGTATCGGATCTCATATACCCAGTCCAGGTCGCCGTCAACCCTGACAGGCTCGGTAAGTCGGAAGCCTTCAGTGCGCAGTATGGATTCGGCAGCCCTCAGCGAGCTGTTGTCTGCCACATCGGGAACCGCCCGCAACGGCTCTTTGCCCGAATTGACTGTAAGGTAAACAGTCCTTCCCTCCTTTACGTGCGCTCCGGCCTTAGGCTGCTGCTTTATGACGGCTCCGGGCTCCATTGTCCTGTCAAAATTGAAGTCGGCCACTTCCGATTTCAGGTTTCCGGCTTCCAGTGCCGACATGGCATCTTCCTGTATCACGCCGGTTACGGAAGGTACTATAATATACTGTCCGTAACGGGTATAGGTTTTCATCCATCTGAAGACAAACAAAAGAATGACAATCAGTATGATGAACATCAGTGCCAGATGAATCAGCAGCCTGAGCAGGTTATATCCCTTTTTGTTAGGTTTGGGTTCAGCCATTATACAGTTTATGTTTGTTGCAAAATACAAAGTTAGTCATTTACCGACTAAAACCCATCTTCAATCCGCCAAAAAATAGAATCCGCAGATTGCATCCGGAGCTTCGCTTCCATCGTCAAAAAACAATGAGGGCTGAACCTGCGTCCAGCCCTCAGCGATTATTCAACAGTAAAACAGTTAAAGTACTGTTCCAAAGTCAAATTCATAATTATCCGAACCGAAACTAAGCTCTCCTATTGCAATCCTCCAGGCAGCGTTCATAGTAACTGAAACTATACTGGTTTGAGTATTCAGTTCTGCATTGGCATTGCTGAAATAGAAATCTCCTATATACGGATATATGGAATAATAATAGAAGTTTTCGTCAGTTTGTCCGACTACCTGGTCGGGTATGATTACTGAGTAATCCTTCTTATTAATATACATCTTCATCTTCTCTTGATAGCCCCAGCCATACCAGTCGAATGAGATTATCAGTCCGATAATATCATCGGCAGTAAAGTCGGTACCGTATATTTCGGCAGGGATTTCAGATGAAGCCATACGGGTAACATCGGCGCCGTAGGAGGCCTCATAAAGTCCGTCACCTACACTCTCTGTACATTTAATGGTGTTTCCACCGGCAAAGTGTGCTTCATTGATTGGAGCCGCGGCACTGAATGTAGCTGAGTAGTTAAACTTGGAGCCGTCTGCTATCTTGAAGAATGAGGGTCCGCGATAATTGAATCCCATAGTCGGTGTCCAGCCGGGAACTAAAGTACCATCCTTATGTATGATGTTTACTGTAAACTGCATCTTGTCACCAATCTCAGGTGCAGTAATACCGAGTTTATTACAAAGGGCCGGCATATCGATTTTGACTTCAGCCGGTAAGGTCGTAATGCCTTCGACGGCTATGGCTGACTTAATAGCGCCCGAGTCAGGTGTATATACGCACAGCAGTTGCGCCTCTTTAAAATATGAGGAATAATCACCCATATTCTGGGGTACTTCCAGCTTTACATAGTAATCGCCACCGGTAGATCCTGCATCGAGCAGGAGATCGTACTTAGTGGATTTTGTTACCGAAACGGCAAATGTATGTAATGTGCCGTCAAGATCGTAAGGCAGTTCGGGATCCTTGCTGCAACTTATAAGCAGGGCAGGAATAACCAAAGCCAGTAATATTTTTGTTTTTTTCATAATGTTGCAATCAATTAAGGTTAATTACTGTACATCCCAAAATACGTTTGTGTAATCACTTACAACACGTCCCTTGTTGTTGATATTCGCATTGTTGAGCTGTGTCTCAGACTCCGGATACCACATGATCCTGGGATACTTCAAAATAGCGGAACTGGCATATTCCAGTGGCTCAGCCAGAGCATTTGCCTCCTTAGTCTGGTCATAGGGAGTGTATATTTTCCTATCGGCTCCATTGAACAGGACCGGATAACCGGTACGGCGGATATCACTGTAAGCTTCCACGGAATTGAAGAAATTGGCAATCCACTTTTCGGTCATGACAATTTCAAGCTTCTTTGCGTTGGTTGCAGCTGCATCATAAGCAGACAGTACACCCAAGAGAAGGCTGTTAATGGCGGCATCGCCAATTGCAGGAACCGTCGGGTCCGATGCTTTTGCTACGGCATTGACATGATAGATTGAGGCCTTGATACCATCTTCAAGAAGTTGCTTGGCATCGCCTGCAATGCCTTCGGTAAGCACAAGCTCGGCCTTCATGAAGGGAACCGAGTATGCCTGAAGCATTCTGTCAGGAGCAATACCATTGCCCGAGCCGGCGATAACGCCTCCCGTACCGGTATCAAATTTGCCGCCTACAGGGTAAATGCCTATACAGGTCATGGAATTTTCCTGTGAGTTGGAGGTTTGACCTGAGTTGCTGCCCATAAAGATGGAGATAAATGCTCCGTCACGGTAATCGGTGACATTTGTCGCGTCACCTGCCGCTGTTGCCTGATTATAGTAGTAATAGGGAATCCTGGGATCTACTATGCCGACCAGGGGATTCTGTTTGAAGTTGTAGGTCTTGCCGTTTAGAACCTCATAGAACCAGGGGTTAATCCAAACGCTCTTTTGACCGCCCTCATATTCATCCACAAAACCGAATTTCCGTTCGTCCGAAGGGGTCTTGGTTGCTGAGTGGGGGAACTGAAGGTCTTCGCCGTTACCGATAAAGTTGTTCTCTGCCAAAAGTGCATTCAGCTCATTCTGCCAGTTGGTTATGTCGGCCTTGGCCTTACGTGACTGGACCAACAGCTTGAGCTTGAGCGTATTTGCAGCCTTGAGCCATTTGGCTTCGTCGCCCTGGTAGAACAGGTCGTTGGTGCCGATAGCAAAAGGATTTGCAGCTTCACCGTCTTTGAAGTTGGCGATGGCCTTGTTTATGACAACGAGCAAGTCATTGTAAATATCTTTGCTGTCGTCAGCTTTGGGAGTCTCTATGCCTGCAACATTTGCTTCGGAATAGGGAATATCACCCCAAAGGTCAACCATATTCATATAGGTGTACACTCTAAGTACACGACCTATACCGGCATAAATGGCATCATCTGCCTCATCGCTAAGTTTGATGATTTCATCGCAGTTCTTGATAGCGTATCTGTATGCCTGATTCCAGGTGTTGCCGAGCGTAGAATAACCGGGAATGAGTGAATAGTTGTCCACCTCGCGGCTGGTAGTGTGCTGTACGTATGACGCCAGATGAGTGTTTATGTAGTAACCCTCGGAGAAGGTTGCTGCCACCTCATACTCTGTGGCTGTAAGCAACTGAGCCATGTCAAGGTCGGTCACCGCATACGGATCCTTATTAATGTCCAGGTCACAGCTTGTAAGTGCAAGAGCTATGATTCCGGTACCAAACAAATATAATATTTTATTTTTCATAATTAGCCGTCTATTAGAAAGTTAAACTCAGATTGAAAGCAAATCTTCTGGTTGAAGGTGCTCCGGTATAGTCAATACCCTGAACGTTGGTGTTACCAAATGTGTTCACAACAGGATCATAGTTGGTATACTTGGGAACATTCGGGGCAAAGTACCAAAGGTTACGGCCTACGACAGAAATCTCGGCGTTGGAAAGTCTCAACTTGTTTGCGAATTTCTTAGGAAGGTTATAAGCCAGTGTAACCTCTCTCAAACGCCATACGGTTGCATCGTAGGTAGCTACCTCATCGCAAGAGTTGATAGCGAATGTTGAATAGGTGCCGTCTGAGAACCACAGGTCGGCTTCAGCAATGACCGTAGTGTTCCAGATGTATTCCTTATTGGCATCAAGTATTGGCTCAAGAGTATTGGCATCGCCGTAAACGCCCTTGATCACACGGGTTCCGAGACGGTTCTCGGTATCCTTTGTGACACCGCGTCCCAGCAGGTCGGTCAGGTATGAGCTGTAAACGCAGCCGCCTTTCTGATAATCAAACATAAAGCTCAGTGCAAGGTCCTTATATTTGAGAGTGTTTGTAAGAGCGGTCTTGAATTCCGGATTGGGATCACCGATTATACCCATCTCCTTGTCATTGATGTACATACCTGTTGAGGGGTCAACAAGCGGAATGCCATCCTTGGTGCGTGCCAGTTTCTCGCCTTTGAGAACTCCATAGGGCTGCCCTTTGATCAGAACGGCCTGAGGAGCGCTGAAGTCACCGCCAATAACGATTTCGTCAACACCGTCGGCAAGTTCGGTAATCTCTGACTTGTTCTTGGTATATACCAGATACATGCTCCAGGTGAAGTCTTTGGTAACTATAGGATAGAGATCAAGACCAAGTTCGAAGCCCTTATTGCTTATAGAACCGAAGTTTGTTACGAATGAGCTGTAACCTGTCGAGGGAGCCGATGTTTTGGCGCCGATCTGGTTCTCGGAAATACGATTGTAATATGTGAAATCCAGACCTATACGGCTTTCAAAGAACTTAAAATCGACACCGGCCTCAAACTCGGTTGTGAATTCCGGCTTAAGCTCAGGATCGTAGAGTACGGTCGGAAGCTCCATCATGCCTTGTCCCATGTAGGGAGAGTCGACTATGAATGTACCGTTGTAGTAGTATGGACCGGCATCATTACCGACTTTGGCCCAACCGGCACGGACCTTACCGAAATTAAAGATACTGCTATCAAGGCCTAGGGCATCGGTAAATACTACCGATCCTGACAGAGCAGGATAGAAGAAACTGTTGTTTTCGATAGGAAGTGTGGAGGAGACATCGTTACGTCCTGAGATGTTGAGGAATGCCCACTCTTTATAATCCAGAAGTATATCTGCGAACAGACCCCATTTGCGGGTTCTTGAATAGGATTCACTTGCAGTCTGACCCTTAGTGTTGGCAAGATCATATATCTTGGGATTGATAATGTCTTTACCTGAAGCACCCATAGCTTCGTAGGTCTCCTGGTTGAAGTTATGTCCAAGTGTAGCCCTTACTCCAAAATCCTGGAATCTCTCCTTGAAGGTTAAAAGCAGAGTGGACTCTATCGCCTGATTACTTGATTCGGTCTTGCTCAGATAACCCTTTCCTGCATAACCGCGTGAACCCAGATTAACAATACTCTTACGTGAGAACATATACTCGTTCACACCCACGGTGTAATCCAAAGAGAGCCAGTCTGTGAAATCATATCCCAAGTTGGCATTGGCAACAATACGTCTCTGGATGGTCTCGAATTTGTCATTCTCCCATGCCCAGTAGGGGTTGTTGGCCTGTGAAGAGAGCTGGAATAGCAGGTTGCTGCCATCTTTCTTCTGATATGGGAAATTCTGAATATCCCAGCTTCGCGGCATAATGAAGGCGCGGGCAAGGGAGTTCATACCGCCGTTATCGGCCGTTGACTGGTTGTTTCCATACATAGGCGAGAGCTGGTCTGTGTAAGAATAGGCCAGATTACCGCCTGCACGGAACTTCTTCCCGAACTGCTGGTTACCGCCCACTGAGAATGAGTAGCGGTCAAATTCCGAACCGGGAATATAGCTGTCCTGATCGGTGCGGGAAATGGTCATATTGAAGTTCCCCTCATCGGTAACCTTTTGGACATTAGCCGACAGATCAAATACGTGTCCTTTCTGGAACAGGTCCTTTACGTTGTTCGGATATGCCTTGTACGGGATCTTTCCTTCAAGGTCAGGGTAAAGCTCCTTCGCCAGATCGGGATACTCTTTTGCAATATCTGTGTACATAGGAATGGTCATTCCTTCCTCAAAGGCTGCACCCCATGAACCGTTGGCGCTGCCGATATTGAAATCGGAACCCTGGCCATATTTGTTCTGGTATTCGGGCAGTGAAGCTATTGTTTCAATTGCGTATGAAGAGTTGACGCTTACGCTGAAACCCTTCTTGGCGCCGGCCTTCTTTGAACCGGACTTTGTGGTGATGAGAATAACACCGTTTGCAGCACGTGAGCCGTAGAGTACAGCTGCTGCGGCGCCTTTAAGAACGCTCATAGACTCAATGTCATTGGGGTCAAGCGTAGAGATACCTGAGCCGAATGCACCGCTGTTACCCGAAGCGCGTCCGGATGCGCCTGTTCCGGCATTGCTGTAGGGAATACCGTCCACAACATATAATGGTTGGTTGTTTCCGCTGAAAGATGAGTTTCCGCGGATTGTGATACGTGTGGCGCTGCCGGCATCACCGCTCGGTGCACTTATCTGCACACCGGCTATTTTGCCGTCCAGAGCACGCAGCATATCCGGCTCAGCCTTCATTACTGCCTCATCGGCATCAACTTTGGTTACGGTATAACCGAGTGAACGCTCAGTGCGCTGGATGCCTACTGCTGTTATAAGTACCTCGTCAACCTCAATTGAACCGGGGTCCAATGTAACATTTATTACTCGTCTTCCGCTTACAGGCACAGTTTTGGTTTCATAACCCATAAACGAGAAAACCAGAGAACCGTTAGTTGGAGCAGATATTGAATACGCACCATCTGAGTCGGATATGGTTCCGACAGTGGTTCCCTCGACAGCTATTGCTACAGCCGGCATCGGACTACCGTCGTCAGCTGCCGTTACAATACCTGTAACTTGCACATTCTGAGATAGGGCAAAACCTGCGCTCAAAAAAGCAGTCATCATTAAGAGAAATTTTCTCATAGATAAAGTTTTTTTGTTTGACAATATGTTAATAAAAAATTTATGTCCTACTTTATAATCTCCCGTAAAAACAAAACATCTGGTGCATAATTATTGAGGAGTTATTCATTAAAATAATAAAATGCACAAAATATGGCGGTAAAGGTAATACTTTATTTATTATCATGCACTAATTTAGGTATAATTTTCAATTTATTGTTAATTTTAGTTTATCTGATAAATATCGTATGTATTGTAAAAAAGACGCAAAAACAAAAGACAGTTGAGAGGAAATAACTATCTTTGACAGCCTTAATTAATGGAAAAAATGAAGCGTAAGACTATAATTACACAACTATTGGCACTCTTATTGGTTGTCATGTCTCTTCTTGTTTCATGTGTCGATATTGAGAAGGAAGAATTTAATCTGCTGGACAGTGAAGGGAATGAGATAGATATGGCCGATGTGGTTTCGGCCAATCGTTACTATATGAAAAGGTATTATGAAGACTATTTTCCGATATACTTTTGGTATGATGATGTAAAGCAACGGGTAAGCAAATTGAACTATAACTCTTATTTGACAATATTCGAATATTTCGATGCGACTCTGTACGATGATGACCGATGGAGCTGGATTTTGACAGGTGATGAGTACCGCTCCATTGAATCCGGCGAGATGACCGGTACGCTTGGTATCTCATTAGGGCAGGCTATTGAATACTATAATGACTATGATATTAGGGTAAGATATATTTACCCGGGCTCACCTCTTGAAAAGTTCGGTGTGTCCAGAGGGTGGGTGTTAACACATTTGGATTCCGTCTCGGTGGTGGAGTATATTTTAGCGAACAGGTTTGAGCAGGCTCTTTTAAAGACTGACCAGTTATTTACATTTGAGGATTTGCAAGGCCGGTCCCATACGTTCAGGGCCTCACCGGTCAACACTCTGTCAACAAGGTCGAGTCTTAAGGTTGATGTTTTTAAACCCGATGATTATCCCGGACTTACCGAGCCGGTAGGGTATTTCCTGTATATGTCATTCATGCAGGGTAAGTTCCTTAATGACATTAAAGAAGCAATGGCTCAGTTTAAATCGGCCGGTGTAAAAAAGGTGATTCTCGACCTGCGATACAACAGCGGCGGCGACGGTGAAGCCACCGATTTGATGTTCGACTATCTTGCCCCCGAATCGGCTGATAAAAAGATCTATCGCAGAATGGTGCACAATAGAACACTTTCCTATCTTAACAAAAATGACACCATACATCGTAACGAGGGTTCTCTGGATCTGGATGCTTTGTATGTAATAGGCGGCGAATATACGGCTTCGGCCAGTGAGGTGCTTATAAACGGGCTCAAGCCGTATCTGGACCTTTATCTTGTAGGCGATACGACCTATGGTAAACCTAACGGAATGTATGTGCTTTACTATCCGAACAGTAGTGAAGATCGTGCCAAATATAAATTCGATGATTTCAGTTCTTTGAAATTGGTCTTCCTTCCGATAGCTTTCTTTAACAAGAACAGCGAAGATGCCTATATTCCTTATATGGGATTTGTCCCTGACAATTACTGTCCCGATGACCTTTACCACGATTTCGGTCTCGAGGAGAATAATGTAAAGGCCTGCCTTGAGCACATAGTAAGCGGTAGTTTCCCACCACCTCCGAGCCCTTATGCAGGTCGGACAAAGGCTTCGGCAGCCGATGGGTGGCATGTGATAGATGACGATATCATAGGTAATAACCCGCTTTACGGAAAGACAATCCTGCCCTTGCCTGAGTTGTTGAGAAAAGGAGAGAAGTAGCAGAAACTTTAGATTTTAACTCCTTATATAATATAGGTATAGAAACAAATCAGGTCGGACAACAGAGGTCCGACCTGATTTAATTGATCCTATAGACGTATATTAAGGACGTTACTTTTTGGTTCCGCAGTATTCGTCCGATACGGTCAGTTTCTTACGGCCTTTAGCGCGGCGTGATGCGAGCACGCGACGACCGTTGGCGGTGGCCATTCTCTCACGGAAACCGTGTTTGTTCTTTCTCTTCCTGTTGGAAGGCTGATATGTCCTTTTCATCGTTATGTTGTTTTTTTTATTATTTATTCCTCAAATGGAGTGCAAAGATACTTTCTTTTTTTATAACAAGCAAACACCGGCTCTTTTTTTGGATAAAGTTTTGTCCATTTACCGTGATGCACTATATTTGCGGTTGCGACTAAATCATTTTCAATATTTAAACAGATTATTTTTTTATGATTCTTTGTCAAGATATTAAAATCGGTACCTGCATCGATTTGGAAGGACAACTCTATTTTTGCATTGATTTCCTGCATGTAAAACCCGGTAAGGGCAATACGTTTGTACGTACAAAGCTCAAAAACGTTGTGACCGGCCGTGTTATAGAGCGTACATTCCAGATTGGTTTTAAGTTGGATGATGTCCGTGTGGAGCGTCGTCCGTACCAGTATCTCTATCAGGATGATATGGGATATGTATTCATGAATCAGGAGAACTTCGAGCAGGTGACAATTATCAAGGACCTTATAAATGGTGTTGACTATATGAAGGAGGGCGAGGTGGTTGAGGTTGTGACCAATGCCACATCGGGTGAGATTTTGTTTGTCGATTTACCTATTAAAGTAGTATTAAAAGTTGTATATACCGAACCGGGCCTTAGGGGTGACACTGCGACTAACGCAACCAAACCCGCTACGCTTGAGACCGGTTGCGAGGTTCGCGTACCTCTGTTCATCGAAGAGGGTGAACTGATAGAGGTGGATACCCGCGACGGTTCCTACCAGGGCAGAGTGAAAGCATAAAAATATTTGATGAATAGATCGGAAAAGCTGAATCTTAAAGAGTGGGCCGCAGAAGATCGCCCCCGCGAAAAGATGAAGCTAAAGGGCGCAAAAGCGCTGACAAACGCTGAGTTATTGGCGATTCTAATACGCACGGGAAACACAGAAGATTCGGTAGTGGCTTTAACACAAAAAGTGATGGCTTCCTGCCGCAACAGTCTTTCCGAGCTGGGAAAACTCAGCATCGAGGAGCTATGTTCTTTTAAGGGAATAGGTGAGGCCAAGGCCATTTCGATTCTTGCCGCCTGCGAGCTGGGCAGGCGCCGCAAGGAAGAAGTTCCGGCTGAAAGGCTTCAGGTCAGGACATCGAAGGATGTCTATAACTATTTCTATCCTATTATGGCGGACCTTCAGGTTGAAGAGTGTCACGTACTGTTTCTAAACCAGGCCGCAAGAGTTTTGGACAGTACCCGCGTAAGTATGGGAGGTCTGTCAAGTGCACCCGTTGACTTACGGTGCATACTGCGTGAAGCGGTGATTCGCAGGGCTACGGCCATTGCCCTGTGCCACAATCATCCGTCAGGCAATTCTCAGCCGAGCCGTCAGGACGATGAGTTGACACACTCTTTGAGCAATGCCTGCAGGACAATGAATATACCTCTGTTGGACCATCTGGTTTTTACTGAGGACTGTTATTACAGTTATGCCGACAACGGCAGGCTATAGTGTGTTATGAGTGACAGATTTGAAATTGAAAGCAGGGTAGTAGAGGCGCTTAAGACCGTTTTTGACCCTGAGATCCCGGTAAACATATATGACCTGGGTCTCATATACCGTATTGAGGCCGATGAGGATGGCAACGTAAGTGTCGATATGACCCTTACTTCGCCCGGATGTTCATTCGCAGACTTTCTTATGGAGGATGTCAGGTCGCGTATCGGGGGACTCAAATCTGTTAAATCGGCTGCGGTCAATCTTGTTTTTGAGCCGGAATGGAACAAGGATATGATGTCCGATGAGGCCAAGTTGGAGTTGGGATTTGATTTGGATTTGGAATGAAAAATGTGTACTTCATTTCCGATGCTCATTTAGGGTCGTGGGCTCTGGATCACAGACGCATGCAGGAGCGGCGTCTGGTGCGTTTCCTCGATGATATCAAGGATAAGGCGCAGGCAGTTTATATGATGGGTGACATGTTTGATTTTTGGTATGAATACAAATATGTGGTTCCCAAAGGTTATACCCGTTTCCTGGGCAAACTTTCCGAGCTTACGGACAATGGAGTTGAGATACATTACTTTATCGGCAACCATGACATCTGGATGTATGGTTATCTGGAGCGTGAGTGCGGTGTGATTCTGCATAAGGAGCCGCTTACGGTCGAGATTATGGGGAAGGAGTTCTATCTGGCGCACGGCGACGGACTGGGCGACCCCGACCCCAAGTTCCGGTTGCTGAGGAAGTTGTTCCGCAGCCGTATATGTCAGTTCCTCTTCTCACTGCTCCCAACGCGCTGGAGCATGTACATGGGTATGGCATGGGCCAGGAGAAGCATGAATAAACGCAGACTTAATGGAGTGGAGCACTACCTTGGCGAAGACAAAGAGCCCGAAATAATATATGCCAAAGAGTATCTGAAAACTCATCCCGACATAAATTACTTCATATTCGGCCATCGCCATATAGAGCTGGACCTTATGCTCTCCCGTACATGCAGGGTGTTGATAATCGGCGACTGGATAAGTCAATTCACATACGTTATGTTTGATGGCGTGAAATTGACCATGGATAACTATCTGGAAGGAGGGAGCAGACCGTAGTTTAAGTTTATTTTATAAGCTCCAAAGTATCCAAAGCGATCATCAGCTCCTCATTGGTTGGCAAAACAACCACTTTTACCTTTGAATCGGGGGTAGATATAATTCCCTCTTTGCCAAACATTATCTTGGCATTCTGCTCTTTGTCGAGTGTGATCCCTAAAAACTCCATGTTCTCGCACACGGCCTCACGCACTTCGTGGCGATTCTCGCCTACGCCGCCCGTGAAGACTATCACATCGACTCCGCCCATAGCGGCCGCAAAGGCACCGATATATTTCTTTATGCGGTATGCGTACATTTTCTTGGCCAAAACTGCACGTTTATTGCCTGCATCGATCGATGCGGTCACTTCGCGCATATCCGATGATACACCCGATATACCCAGCAATCCGGATTGTTTGTTTAGCAGTTTTGACATATTCAGGCTGTCCAATCCCTCCTTCTCCATAAGGAAAGTCACTGCGCCTGCGTCAATATCGCCGCTGCGGGTGCCCATCATAAGTCCTTCAAGCGGAGTGAGTCCCATGGAAGTATCAACGCTCTCTCCATCTTTAACGGCTGTAATTGAGCCTCCGTTTCCAATGTGGCAGGTTATAATTTTTGTGCCTTTTTGCCCGATTCCAAGATATTTACAGACCTCATTTGAGACGAAACGGTGCGATGTTCCGTGAAATCCGTAGCGACGCACTCCATATTTTTGATACAGCTCATATGGAATGGCGTAAAAGAAAGCGTGGTCCGGTATGGTTTGATGAAATGCCGTATCAAAGACACCTACCTGAGGAATATTGGGCAACAGTTCGCTTACGGCATTGACGCCTTTAAGGTTTGCAGGGTTGTGCAGAGGCGCCAGATCTTTGCAGGCGATGAATGCCTCAAGCACATCGGAATTAAGGATTACGCTCTTGTTGAACTTTTCACCTCCATGCACCATTCGATGGCCTACTGCATCAATTTCACTTAGAGATTTCAGTACGCCGTACTTGCTGTCGGTAAGTATTTCAAAGATAAACCTGACTCCAAGGGAATGTTCGGAAATCTCCTTCTCAATAACCACTTTTTCCCCGTCCTTGCCGGTCAGCTTAAGGAAAGAGCCCTGAATTCCGATTTTTTCAATACCGCCCTGGGCAATCACCTCTTTGCGGTCCATGTCAAACAATTTATATTTGATTGACGAACTGCCGCAGTTCAATACCAGTATCTTCATATTATAGTTGTTCTTTTGCAGCTATAGCTTGATTGGCTGTGATTGCTACCATATTGTAAATATCATCAATCGAACAGCCGCGTGAAAGGTCATTTATGGGACGGTCGATACCTTGCAGTATGGGGCCGATTGCCCTGACGCCGGCCAGTCTCTGTATCAGTTTGTATGAGATATTGCCTGTCTCCAGATTTGGGAATATCAGTACGTTGGCTTTGCCTTCAATGACAGATCCCGGAGCTTTGCTTGCACTCACAGAGGGGACAATGGCGGCATCGGCCTGAAGCTCACCGTCAATTTTTAGGCTTGGATCAAGCTCACGGGCTATTTCAGTCGCCGTCCGGACCTTGTCAACCACCTCATGTCTGGCCGAACCTCTGGTAGAAAAACTGAGCATTGCGACCCGCGACTCTTCGAAATGGAGCAGTTTGCCGGCGGTTGCGGCCGAAGAGATAGCTATATGTGCCAGTTGTTCGGCATCCGGCAGCGGATTGACGGCACAGTCGGCCAAAAGAATCACGCCGTTATTACCGTATTGAGGAGTATTGGTGATCATGATGAATGCTCCCGATACCAACGATATGCCGGGGGCGGTTTTGATTATCTGCAGTGCAGGTCTGAGAACATTACTTGTGGTGTTGCGTGCTCCGGCCAATTGGCCGTCGGCTTCACTGTTTTTTATTATCAGGCATCCAAGATAGAGCGGATCGAGTACTTTTTGCTGAGCCTCTTCGAAAGTCATACCCTTGCTTTTGCGCAGTTCAAATAGCATGTTGGTATAAAAATCCTTTTTAGGGTTATCAGCAGGATCAATTATTGTGGCTTTTTGGATATTTTCCAAGCCCCATAGTCCGGCAATGTCAAAAATCTCGGTCTTGTTGCCTAATAAGATAAGGTCTGCCACTTCGTCGGCTAATATCCTGTCTGCCGCTTTCAGTGTGCGTTCTTCAGTACCTTCGGGCAATACAATGCGCTGCCTGTTCTGCTTGGCATACGCAATGAATTTTTTCATTAAACTCATATTCCCAATTTCAAGTAAACTCTATATAATCAAAATTTTCACAAAGGTACATTTTTTCCGTGGGAAAAGGAATGATTATTCAGATAAAAAACCGTTAAAGAATAGCTTTATAATCAAGTTTTCAGATAAAAAATTTCCCCGCGCACCAGCACAGGGAAAAATAGTAATTTGTGTGATCCGCTCGGGGTTCGAACCCGAGACCCCATCCTTAAAAGGGATGTGCTCTACCTGCTGAGCTAGCGGATCTACCTCTAAAGCCGTTAAGCGGGTGCAAAGATAGAATCTTTTGTAATAACCGGCAAGTTTTTTTATTTTTTACTCGGAATAACCGAATAAGATCAGGCCGCCGGTCTGTTGGCGGGCTCCTTTGACATTAAGACTTTCAGCGTTTCTGTCGGTTGTAAGCGAGTATGTCGAACCTCCGTTTATGTTCAGGTTATTGCCTGTATAGATTGAGGTGCCGGCAGCGCTCAACTTCAATACCGCATTTCCGCTTATGGTCATATCCTCTGTATCGACGGCGCGTGAGCGTATGGTGTTGTCGTTTATAGTGCAGTCCCGACCTTGGGTGATCACGGTTATGTTGCCGCCTGAAATAAGGGTGTTCGATACTGAGTTTATGGCTTTGCCGCCATCGCCGCTACATAGGAGATACAGGTCTCCGCCGCTGATTGTCAGGTCTCTTTTTGCCCTGATACATGCAGCCGATGCGTAGTCTTTTTCTTTTTTGTCATACAGGGGTGTACCTGCAGCTTTCAACATGGCATATCCGCCCGAAATAAGGATGCTGTCACCGGCGATTAAGCATTTGGATGCATTGCCGGTCACAGTGGCGGATACTGCGCCTCCTGTCATAGTAAGCGGTCCTGTTGTGTAAACTGCGTGACCCTTTTCATCGGTAGTGGTTATTTTGGTATATCCGCCTGCAATGAAAATGCTTGCGGTGTCGGGACTTGTGTAGTCGGAGACTATGCCGTCATCGATGCAGTCCATGTCCAGAGTTCCGCCATAGAGTTGGAACGGGCCTTCGCGTACAGCAATGCCGTCTCTTTGCGAATTGATGTTGACGGTGCCTCCATACATGGTGAAATGATCCTTGGTGTTGAGGCCGTCCTTTTTTGATGTTATGTTTATAGTTCCGGTATTTGCACGCAGAAATATGTAGTCGTCACTGCATATGCCATGCCCCCCTAATGATTTGACGTTCAATGTGCCTGAACCGCTTATAAGCAGTTGCCCCTCACTGAAGATCGTGCCTTTTTCGTCTTCGCCGGGCGCGGTGTTGTATTTGTCGCCGTCACAGAGAGTATTGACTTTGTCTTTGGCAAGAGAGAGATAGACGGATTTGCCGGTCTGTATGTTGATAGCCGCACCATTGGGATTGGTCATGGTTAATCCGTTTAAGGTAATGCAGAATCTCTTTTCGTCAAGGTCAGGGTTTTCGGTAGCGACTTTGAAAGAGCCGTTTTCGGTTGAGCCTTGAAGCAGATATCTCATTTTTGCTTTTGTTGAAACGACCCTGACATGTGCGCCGTCGGTAGTTACGGTGACTCCGTCAACTAAACCGGCCACCGTTACGGAGTTCCCTTCGTATGTAAAGGTTATGGTATTCTTTACCGTATAGTTTTCTATATAATCGTTGTCATCGGCATCGATAGGCGGTTCGGGAACATTGTTGTATTCGGGTGTTACCGTACTTTGAAAAGCCTCATTGAAATCCGGGGCCGAAGGGAAGGTCGCAGCGTTTGACACAGACTGTCCGAATGTAAGACTGTCGAGCATGCTGAAATGGTAGGATGCGGTAAGTTCTCCGCCAAGGCGGAACAGTGCAAGAGTATAATCTTGGTCAAAACTGATACTGTCAACCGCTCCATAATTACAATAACGTACAACTCCGTCATTCTGATAGAAATGGAGTTTATCTGTCCCGGCTGTTACAGACGACAGGACGAATGCTGCAAAGGACAGCAGAAATAAACGGCGCATCATTTTACTATTTTAATGGTTTTGCCGCCTGCGCGCAACAGGTATATACCTCCGGGCAGACTGTTAATTACCGCATCCTGAGACTCTGATTGACCGTCGATGATAATCTTTCCGCTAAGGTCATAGACCGTTATCGGAGTATATTGGTCAAACAGTGTTTCTTCTACCGATGTGATATCGGTGAAAAAGAGTCTGCTTATAGAAGATAGTATATAAGCAGTAGCTGAGCCATCATAATATGTGGCTACCAATTTTCCGGACTCAAAGGTAATTTTTCTCAGAGCCTCAAGATTGAGGCTCTGTTGTTCCCCGTCCGTGCCGGTGATGACAAGATCCTGACTGAACAGAGGTATTGTCATTAGAGTTACCAGGCAGAGAGATAAAATTTTCTTCATTTTTTTACTGATATTATATGTTTAAAGTTCAAATTTATAATTAATGCTTATTACCGAACCCGAAGGCTCGTCCTCGTCCGTCCTGTCTTGCCAAAGATAGGCAATTTTGAAATTATGTCTATTGGCGAAGGTGAATTCCACACCGGCAGTCAAACGTGTCTTGTCAAGAGCCAGTTTCCGATCGGTCCTGTTGAAAAATTCGAAAGAGGCAAACGGGTTATATTTCCAGTTGGGTATGTCGTAGTCAACACCTATCCTTGAACGCAGGACGCTCTTGTCGCCGCCGCCCTTCCATACGTTTTCTGTAATGGGTGAATCGAAGGCTACAAAGTCATCGATTTCCGGGTCATACTCTGCATAGAAACGGTGTTGTGTTCTGGATGTCTCAACACTGTCGGAAAAGGTGTACTGGAAGTTCTCCCTCAACGAGAATTTAAATCGGCCGACTTCAAGTGCGCTCTGCAGCGATGCTATGAAACGGTGTTTGTTCTCCCAATAGGATTCGGTAAAATTATAATCGTGGCCTCCGTCAATGTAGTATTTTGGATCCTGATTGTCCGGGATATCATAGAGTTCACCTTTGTACTTTACCGATTCGGGATTCAGAACTCTTATGAATTTATATTCCGCAGCTGCCTTTATGTTGAATGTTTTGTCAAAGTTCCGGTAAAGACGTTTGCTGAAAGATATTCCGGTACTCCATCGGTCTGTCGCTTTGAGGTAGTCCGTAAGGCGGTATTGGACTTCTAAATCGAGATGCGTTCCCTTTGATATCTTTTTTTCGACTCCCACGCCCGTCCAAAGTCCGAAAGTGTTCTGACCAAAGACAGGCAGACTTCCAAACATTGCAAGAACAGTGCAGGTCAAAACCGTGCGCGGAAAGATTCTCATAATCACTCTGATTAGTATTTGCCGGCCGCCGGCCTTTAATATTTGACCGCTTTATGGCCCGGCTCTTCGTGCAAAGATATAAATTACTTGTTTATAATGAATGAAATGAAAGCTAAAATTATTATCTTCGTGCTTTAACTAAAAAACTACAGATATGTTCGATGTAAACAAATGTCTCGGCGATGCTGAGGAGCAGATGGAACTGGCTATTATTCATCTTGAGGACGAATATGCCCATATTCGCGCCGGTAAGGCTAATGTGCGCATTCTGGATGATATCCGTGTGGATTCATACGGTACGATGGTAGCGCTCGACAATGTCGCTGCACTTTCAACTCCCGACGTCCGTACTATTGCCATACGTCCCTGGGATAGGAATATGCTCAAGGTAATAGAGAAAGCGATTATCAATTCGTCGGTCGGGATCATGCCTACCAACAACGGCGAAATAATCCGTTTGGCCATACCGCCCCTTACCGAGGAGCGTCGTCGCGAACTGGTTAGGCAGAGTGGTAAAGCCAATGAAAATACAAAGATTTCAATAAGGAATGCACGGCGCGACAGTATGGAGTATTTGAAGAGGGCCCTGAAAGACGGCCTGTCGGAGGATGCTAAAAAGGATGCAGAGGATAAGCTTCAAAAGCTGCATGACAAGTACATTAAGAAGTCCGATGAACTGTTCGCCGAAAAGGAGAAGGAGATAATGACCATTTAAGCTTCTTATGCGCGGATTGGTAATAAGAAGTACGGGAAGCAGCTATCTGGTACGTACCGATGACGGCGCAACCCGGGAGTGTGTCATTAAGGGTACATTCAGGATAAAAGGTATAAAGAGTACGAATCCGATTGCAGTCGGTGATTATGTCAGGATAGATTTGGCAGAACCGGGTTCGCCCTCGTATATAACGGCTATAGAGGATCGGCGGAATTATATTATCCGGCGGTCCTCTAATCTTTCAAAACAGTCTCATATTCTTGCATGCAATCTTGACCAGTGCATGCTCGTTGTAACCGTGAATTATCCGGTCACTTCGACCGTATTCATAGACAGGTTCCTTGCTTCGGCTCATGCATATCGTGTTCCGGTTATTTTGGTGTTCAATAAGGTTGACCTGCTTTCAGACGAAGAAAAAACAGACCTCAATGAGCTTTGCACCTTATACGGGGATATAGGTTACAGATGTATTACATGTGATGCTCTGCATGGTGTGGGCACCGATGTCGTTAATGACGCATTGAAGGGAAAGGTTACGCTTATTGCCGGAAATTCCGGTGTAGGTAAGAGTACCCTTATCAACCGTATCCTTCCTGAACTGGATCTGCGTACTGGTGAAATTTCGGAAAAGTACAACACGGGGATGCATATCACAACATTTTCCGAGATGTTTCCTCTGCCCGAAGGGGGTTGGATCATAGATACACCCGGAATCAAGGGATTCGGCAGTTTCGATATGGAGCGGGAGGAGATAAGCCATTATTTCCCGGAAATTTTCAAACATGCTGCCAAATGCCGCTATGGGAACTGCACTCACACCTGTGAGCCGGATTGTGCGGTTATACTTGCTGTTGAGGCGGGTGAGATCCATCTGTCCCGATACATAAGCTACCTGAGCATGATGGAAGATGAGGACGAGGGTAAGTATCGCAAGGACGATTACGCTTAGCGGGTATGCTCCGAAGGATTACGCCCCCGGTCTTAACGTCTTTTTCTGAAAAATTCCTGAATGAGTGCAGCCGATTCGTCGGCCATAACTCCCGATGTGATCTCTGTTTTGGGATGGAGTACATTGGGGGCATATTTTATGTAGCCACGTTTTTCGTCGGAAGCTCCGTAAACCAGACGGCCCAGTTGAGCCCATCCTAAGGCTCCTGCACACATGCTGCAGGGTTCCAGCGTCACATACATGGTGCATTGGTCCAGATATTTTCCGCCTAAGTATGCAGCAGCAGCGGTTATGGCCTGCATTTCGGCATGGGCAGTGATATCATTCAGCCTCTCGGTAAGGTTACGGGCACGTGCTATTACTGCTCCCTGACATACTACAACAGCGCCTACCGGAATTTCTCCTTCGGCAGCGGCCATGCGGGCTTCATCGAACGCAATCTTCATGAACTTTTCGTCCTGTTTTTCCACATCGGTCAGCATAATATCTTCTTTTTGAACGAATTAGAGTAGTTTAGTTCAATTTTCTCTATAATTTAGCACGAAGGTATCGATTTTTGGTCATGGTCTCTCTATTTCTGATTAAATTTGCATGAAAATCTAATTAGCATGGCAAAACATCATAATGTAGGGCGCGATGGTGAAAATATTGCCGCCCGGTATCTTGAAGGAGAGGGATACAGGATAATGGACCGTAACTGGCGTTGCGGGCACAAAGAGATAGACATGGTTGTCCGTAATGAGAACACTATAGTGTTCGTGGAGGTTAAGACGCGGTGTGGAACGGAGTATGGCAATCCTGAGGATGCTGTGAACTTCAGGAAAATTAGACGGATTGTAAATTCGGCCGATGCCTATCTGCGGTTACATTCGATTGATCTGGATGTGCGTTTCGACATTGTTACGGTTGTTGTGGAAAACGGTGTATTTAAGGTTGAACATATTAAGGAGGCGTTTTACCCGCCTATTGAGTGATGGTTAAGATAAAATGGCACAGATCGGACAGCATAGGCTCCACAAACAGCTATTTGCGTGAGTTGAATGGCGGTGATCCCGGTTTTGATTTTGAAGTGGCAGTGGCCGATTTCCAGACTGCCGGACGCGGACAGCAGGGCAACAAATGGGAGTCGCAGGCAGGCAAGAATCTGCTTTTCAGCATTTTGGCACACCCTACAAATATTAAGGCGAGTGAGCAGTTTCTCATATCGGAGGCCATAGCTCTGGCCGTACTGGATAGTGTGACGCAGGTTGTGGAGCCGGGACTCGCCGGAGATTTTTCGGTAAAATGGCCGAACGATATATACTGGAAGGATTACAAGATAGCCGGGATCCTGATAGAGAACACACTACAGGGAAACCTAATATTGGACAGTGTGGTTGGGGTAGGCCTGAACGTGAATCAGGAACTATTCTTAAGTGATGCTCCAAACCCCATGTCGCTCAAGAATATTACCGGTCAGGATTTTGACCGCAACCGTCTGCTGGAAGATATAGTGAATCGTTTCATAGGTTATATGGAGATGGTATCGGATGCGGATACAGCATCGGATGTAGATGTGTCATCTGATTTGGGGAAGGAGAGTGTGGAACGTCTTTATCACAGCCGTCTTTACCGGCGCGAGGGATGGTACAGGTTCCGTGACGCTGCCGGATGTTTTGAGGCCCGGATAGAGGGTGTACGAACCAATGGCCTGTTGCTGCTGGAGACCCGATCGGGTGAACAGAGAGCATATGAATTTAAGCAGGTGCAGTTTATTCTGCCGGAAAAAGAGTAAATTCGCACAAATAATAAAAATATAGAGTATGGTCAGATTCAAGAGAATATTGCTCAAGCTGAGTGGCGAGAGCCTGATGGGAGAACAGGGTCACGGTATTGACGAGAAGCGTCTTGACGAGTATGCGCGGCAGATAAAGGAGGTCCATGACCTGGGTGTAGAGATAGGCATTGTGATTGGTGGCGGTAATATTTTTCGCGGTTTGAAAGGTACCGGCCGGGGATTCGACCGTGTCAAGGGTGACCAGATGGGTATGCTTGCCACTGTAATTAACGGTTTGGCGCTCAGCTCTGCTCTGAGTTCAATCGACTGTCCAAGTATTGTGCTTACCGCCATACGTATGGAACCAATAGGCGAGTTTTACTGCAAGTGGAAAGCCATAGAGGCTATGAAGCAGGGTAAGGTGGTCATATTGGTGGGCGGCACAGGCAATCCCTACTTTACTACCGATACCGGATCGTCTCTGCGCGGCATAGAGCTGGAGGTCGATGTCATGCTCAAGGGCACCCGTGTGGACGGAGTCTATACCGCCGATCCCGAGAAGGATCCCACAGCTGTCAAGTATGAAGAGATTACGTTCGATGAGGTCTATAATAATAATATTAAGGTGATAGATCTGACTGCTATCACTATGTGTAGAGATAACAACCTGCCTGTCTATGTGTTTAATATGGATAAGGTGGGGAATCTTCGCAAAATTATTGACGGCGAACCTATCGGTACATTGATTCATAAGTAATATATCAGTGCCTCTGTGAGGGGCTTGGCTTGAAAGCGGATACTTCAAGAGGGTTTTGGAGAATTGTCTGCTTCATGATATAAAACGGATAATAAAAAAAGGAATGGGTGCGTCGCATCTATTCCTTTTTTATCTCTTCGAAATCAACGTACTCGCCATCGGATTCGGAAAAGATTTTTTTTCTGGGACGGGGTCTTTTGCGTATGGTCTGGCGGCCTTCGGTCCTTCTCTTTTTTCTGTCACCTCTTTTGAATATGCCTACTATGGCTGACAGGAAAGTTGCAAGCAGGTCTCTTGCAAATGTCAGTACGGCCAGCAATACGAACAGAAGTATGAATATAATAGTGAGAGTGGCTATTATCATAGGATCTCTTTTTTAGACTTATAAGCAAAAAAACTGCCAAATCGGTTTATTGGTGACCTTTTGTCAGGATTGATAGGATAATGTACCAGCATATGACTGCCGACAGCCCCTCTTTCCATAACAGCAGAAGAATTACCAACGACACGATAAGGAAAATATATCTTATTTTGTTATCGGCCCATTTCAGATTTTTGAATTTAAGCGAGAACATGGGTACCTCACTTACCATAAGCAGTGCGAATATTATCACCAGGCCTCCTATAATCCAGGGTGCACCGGCTGTTCCGGAGAGGTTCATCTGGAACAAGCCGCACCAAAACAGTGCGTTGGCAGGTACGGCAAGACCCAGGAAAGATGTGTCCTGTCGCCTGTCTGTATTGAACTTGGCAAGTCTGAGTGCGGCAAACACCACCAACATCAGAGCTATGTAGGGATAGTAGGATGCAAATATCGCATTGGGATATGAGAATCCTCTTAGGGTCATCAAACAGAGCAGGGCGGGCGCCAGTCCGAAAGTAACCATGTCGGCAAGTGAGTCAAGCTCTTTTCCTATAGGTGAATGGACATTTAGCAGGCGTGCCGACAGTCCATCTAAAAAGTCGAACAGTGCACCTGCAGCGACCCACAGAAGGGTATGCCATGCATCGGCGTTCGATGCTGATATTACAGCCATGCAGCCCGATATCAGGTTGCAGCATGTCAGAGTATTGGGGATGTGTTTTATGATATTTTTTGCCATTATTATGCGAGTTTTGCCAAAATGGTTATATTCCCGGTCACTTTTTGGTTCATCTTGACACAAATCAGACTGTCAACGGGAAGATAAATGTCAACTCTGGAGCCGAATTTTATAAATCCCATATGACGGTCAATACTGCTTTTGTCGCCGGGTTTGCAATAGGTTACAATCCGGCGGGCCAATGCGCCGGCTATCTGCCGGACCATGACCTCTTTCCCTTCGGGTGTCTCAATGATAACCATTGAGCGTTCATTTTCGGTGCTCGCTTTAGGTTTGAAAGCAGCATGTAAATTACCATTATGATGTTTTACGACCCTGACACTCCCATTGACGGGAAACCAGTTGGCATGTACACTATAAATGCTCATGAATATGGAGATTACCATTCTGCGGTCTTTAAAATAGTCCGGTTCATCAACCTCTTCAATGGCTACGACTGTTCCATCGGCTGGCGAGACCACTACCTTTTCAGTATCTTCACCGGGAAAACTGCGTTGAGGATTCCTGAAAAAATAGAGCAGAAAACCTATTAGAAATAATGATAAGACGAGAGCAGCGATTGACCACCATCCGTATGCCGAAGTCAGTAACAAAACAAGGTTCAAGATAACCAGGATTGCTGAAACCAGAACAAGGGCCCGTCTGCCTTCTCGATTGATACAGATTCTTTTTCTACTATTCTCTGTCATTTTGCGGACTGATTTTGTTACAAAAGGCAAAGATACATTTTTTATATAAAGGTAAGAAACTGTTGGAATATGTTTATCTAAATTTGTAACCAGTTCTGAAGAATATGGGCACGGCATGGCTGTTGTTGAAAACTTTTTGAGCATAATACTATTGCAAATGCCGCCAAACGGGAGTAATTTTAGAGACTTTTTCGATATCCACCGAGTATGCAGGAATTTGTTCATCTCCACGTTCATACGCAGTATTCGCTGCTTGACGGCCAGACAAACATAAAGAAAATGGTCGATAAGGCGGTAGCAGACGGTATGCCCGGCGTGGCTGTAACGGACCATGGCAACATGATGGGTATCAAGGAGTTTAAAAACTATTGTGACAAAAAGAATGAAGAGCTGAAGCATCAGGGCAAGTATATCAAACCTATTATAGGCTGTGAGGTCTATGTGGCTCCCCGACGTAAGGAACAGCGCGATAGCAGAGAGCTTGACGGAGCGAACTATCACCTTATCCTTTTGGCAAAGAATAAAACGGGCTATCATAATCTTATAAAGATAGTTTCCCGTGCATGGACCGATGGTTTTTATTCGCATCCGCGTACCGACAAGTATGACCTGGAGAAGTATCGCGAGGGTCTTATATGCAGCTCGGCCTGTCTGGGAGGGGAGCTTCCCAAGCTGATAACGGCAGGTCGTTTAGACGAGGCTGAAGAGGTGGTGCAGTGGTTCCATGGTCTGTTTGGCGACGACTATTATCTGGAGCTGCAGCGTCATAAGGCTACAGTACTTAATGCTAACCATGAGGTCTATCAGTTGCAGATGAACGTGAACGCTCATCTCAAAGAGATGTCCCGTAAGTTCGGTATCAAGACTATCTGCACCAACGATGTCCATTTTCTGGATGAAGAGAATGCCGATGCACACGAACTGCTTATCTGTCTCTCTACGGGACGTACTTTAGACGATCCCAACCTTATGCGTTACTCCAAACAGGAGTGGTTCAAGACCACCGAAGAGATGAACCTTCTGTTTGAAGATGAGCCCGATGCCCTTGCCGGAACTGTCGAGATATATAATAAGGTGGAGGATTATTCTATAAATCATGCTCCCATCATGCCTAATTTTGCCATTCCCGAGGAGTTTGGGAATGAGCAGGAGTATCGTCGCCGATTTACCGAGGAGGATCTTTTCAAAGAGTTTACCTGTGATGAGTATGGCAATACTGTTTTATCAAAAGAGGATGCCGACAATAAGATAGAGAATCTGGGAGGTTATGACAAGCTGTACCGTATTAAGCTGGAGGCTGATTATTTGGCAGAGCTCGCCTTCCAGGGGGCTAAGAAACGTTATGGCGACCCGATTCCTGAGAATGTGAAGGAGCAACTGGTGTTTGAGCTGCATGTTATGAAGAATATGGGTTACCCGGGCTATTTTCTCATTGTGCAGGACTTCATAAATGTCGCTCGTACGGAGTTGGATGTTTCGGTAGGCCCGGGTCGCGGTTCGGCAGCCGGTTCGATAGTCTCTTACTGTCTGGGAATAACTCAGATTGATCCCATCAAGTATGATCTGCTGTTCGAACGTTTTCTCAATCCGGACCGCATATCAATGCCCGATATTGATGTGGATTTTGATGATGACGGCCGTGGTCGCGTACTTCAGTGGGTAACGGAAAAATATGGACGCGACAAGGTGGCCAATATCATAACTTACGGTACTATGGCTGCCAAGATGGCCATAAAGGATGTGGCCCGTGTGCTTAATGTGTCGCTTGATACGTCCAATGCGCTCTGTAAGGCTATACCCGACCGTCTGCCTGACAAGCCCGACGGCAAACAGCGTAAGATGAATCTGACCAATGTAATTGAATGTGTTCCTGAGTTGCAACAGGCGGCTACATCGGAAGACGAACGCTTAAGAAAGACGATTCAGTTTGCCAGGATGCTCGAGGGCAACGTACGCGGAACGGGTGTACATGCTTGCGGTACGATAATATGCCGTGATGATATAACCGATTGGGTGCCGGTTTCGATAGCTATTGATAAGGATACCAAGGAACGGCTGCTTGTGACTCAGTATGATGGCAGCGTGATTGAGGAGACGGGTCTTGTCAAAATGGATTTTCTGGGTCTTAAGACATTGTCAATTATTAAGGAAGCGGTGGAAAACGTAAAATCCAGTCTGGGAATAGCTGTTGACATAGAGAATATTCCACTTGACGATGAGAAGACTTTTCAGCTCTACTGTGACGGCCGCACTATAGGTACTTTCCAGTTTGAATCACCGGGTATGCAGAAATATCTGCAGGAGTTACAGCCGAATGTGTTTGAAGATCTGATTGCAATGAGTGCTCTATATCGTCCGGGACCTATGGATTACATTCCTGATTTTATTGACCGTAAGCAGGGCCGCAAACCCATTGAATACGACATCCCCGTAATGGAGAAATATCTTAAAGACACATACGGTATTACGGTATATCAGGAGCAGGTGATGCTGCTTTCACGTCTGTTGGCAAATTTCACGCGGGGCGAGAGCGATACTCTGCGTAAGGCTATGGGTAAGAAGCTCAAGGATAAGCTGGACGAACTTAAACCCAAGTTCATAGAGGGCGGCAAGGCCAATGGATACGATCCTGCAGCACTTGAAAAGATATGGACGGACTGGGAAAAATTTGCTTCGTACGCTTTCAACAAATCACATGCGACATGCTACTCTTGGGTGGCTTATCAGACTGCCTATCTGAAGGCAAACTATCCGTCACAGTATATGGCCGCCGTACTCAGTCGCAGCAGTGACATAGCGGAAATAACCAAACTCATGGATGAATGCAGGGCTATGGGGATAAATGTGCTTGGTCCCGATATAAATGAGAGCGCACCCCGTTTTGGCGTGAACTCCAAAGGTGACATACGGTTTGGAATGGCATCGGTCAAGGGGGTGGGCGAGAATGCTGTTGAAGCTATCGTAAGTGAGCGGGCTGCTAACGGTCCCTACGAGACTATTTTCGATTTTGTACAGAGAGTTAACCTGAGTGCCTGTAACCGCAAAAATATAGAGTGTCTGGCATTGGCAGGATCTTTTGACTGTTTCCCTGAGATCAGACGTGAACAGTTTATGCAGCCCTGCGGTAAGGACGAGACTTTTTCCGATGTGCTGGTACGATACGGTACAAAATACCAGCTCGACAGGCAGGAGAGCCGGTTTTCTCTTTTTGGCGATTTGGGTGAGGCTATTCAGATAGCTACGCCGTCAATACCCGATGCACCGGAATGGTCGGTGCTTGACAAACTTAACAAAGAGAAAGAGCTGATAGGCATATACCTGTCCGCTCATCCGTTAGATGAATACCGCGTTATTCTGGAGAATGTATGCAATGTCGGCATGGTCGGGCTTGAGGATAAGAGCGCACTTTTGAATAAGGAGCTGATTTTCGGCGGCGTGGTTGTCGGCGTACGCGAATCACGCGTAAGGAGGAACGGTATGCCCTGCGGCTTTACTGTTATAGAGGATTTTACCGGCTCCTCGGAGATAGCTCTGTTCGGCGAACCGTGGCTTAAGTGGTCTCATATGATGAAAGAGGATAATTACCTGTTTATTAAGGCCCAATGTGTACAGAACAGGTACAATCCCACAAGAATTGATATGGTTATAAATTCAATTGAACTGCTTCAGGATATAAAGGATAATGTTCTGCAGAGTCTGAACATATCTATTCCGCTCTCTTCGGTCGATAAGGGTTTTGTCGGTGACCTGGACTCTTTGACCGATGTGCCGGGTAACACAATTCTGAAGTTTGAGATAACCGATCCGGCATCGGGCAATAAGGTTAATCTGAAATCGTTAAAAAGAAAAATAACGGTTACCAATGAACTGGTCGGTTATTTGAAAGAGCGTGATGACATAATATTGACATTTAATTGACAACTTTAATAAAGACATTTATGGAACAAGAAATTACAGACGTTAATTTTGATGAGCTAATTGCACAGGGTAAGCCTGTGATGATTGATTTTTGGGCAGTCTGGTGTGGTCCCTGCAGAAGACTTGCCCCGATTATCGAAGAGCTTGCCGCCGAATATGACGGTAGGGCTATCATAGGTAAATGTGATATTGAGGAGAATAACACCTTGACCGCCAAGTTCGGTATAATGAACGTCCCTACTGTGATTTTCATCAAGAACGGCAAGGAGGTTGACCGAGTTGTAGGCGCTGCCGCCAAAAATGTATTGCAGGATAAACTTAACGCATTATTATAATTATGACAGACAGAGACGATTTTTATGAAGATGATATTGACGATGTTAAAACCGTTGAATATATCAGGAACACTCTTCCTCAAGAGCTGAAAGAGAAATACACCGATGATATATTATACTATATTATCGATGTTATCAATGACTTTTTTACATCAAGCGGAGTCCTTGATCAGGAGCCCGATGAGGATGGCTATATTGAGATTGACAATGACGAATTGGTGGAGTACATCATTGAGGAGGCTAAAAATGATAATGTAGGAGATTTCCCTGCCGACGAGATAATTCTTATTGTCAATGCCGAAGGCGAGTATGTAGATTTATCCGGAGAATAGAATCTGTTATAGGACTATCGTACGTGAACCATCACTGTTTTCGGTGATGGTTATTTTTTTTGCCTCTTCAGGGAGCAACTCCTCAATAATTTCAGGCCATTCTATGAAGCATAGGGCATCGCTGTAGAAATACTCCTCATAACCCAGATCAAAGACCTCTTCAATCTTTTTTATTCTGTAAAAATCAAAGTGGTATATGGGCTTGGCTATAGCCGTTGACCGGTATTCGTTTATTATGGCGAAGCTTGGGGAGTTGACATTATCTTCCACGCCCAGCTCCCGGCATACGGCTTTTATGAATGTGGTTTTACCTGCCCCCATTTTGCCGTAGAAGGCGAATATAGTGTGATTGCCCATTTGACCGATAAACTCTCTGGCCGTTTTGTCTATCTTGTCGAGGCAGGTTATTTCAAGTTGCATAGTCTTATTTTCTTTTTGGTTGCATTGTGATGAAAGGTATCAGCATCTCTTCGAGCGATATGCCTCCATGCTGGAAGGTGTTTTTATAGAAAGAGGCATAGGTATTAAAGTTGTTCTGATATACGAAGTAATCCGCCTCTGTGCAGAATATATATGATGCCGATATGCCCGGAGCCGGAAGATGGGCTTTGTCGGGCCGGGTGATCTCAAACACATCCTTCGGGTTGAATCCCAGATTCTTGCCTACTTTGTAACGCAGATTTGTATTGGTGGTACGGTCGCCTGCGATTTTCAGGGGACGGTTGACGGAGATGTTGCCATGGTCTGTGGTAATCATCACCTTCTGTCCGGTTGCTGCAATAGCGCGGAAAAGTTCGTAGATGGAGGAGTGGCGGAACCAGGACAGAATGAGACTGCGGTATGCGGCCTCATCGTTGGCCAGTTCGCGCATCATGCGGGAGTCGGTTTTAGAATGTGACAGTATGTCGGTAAAGTTGATCACAATTACCTTAAGGTCATTCTGACTTAGATTGTGGAGCTGATTCAGCAGTTTGTCGGCTGCAGCAGAATCGTTAACCTTACTATATGAAAAGGCGGTTTTACGGCGGTAGCGTTCAAGATTGGTCTGTATGAGAGGAGCTTCGTTCAAGTTCTTGCCTTCATCGGAATCTTCGTCAACCCAAAGGTCGGGGAACACCTGGCTGATCTGGTTAGGCATAAGGCCTGAAAAGATGGCGTTTCGGGAATACTGGGTAGCCGTTGGCAAAATGCTGTAATAGAGGTTCTCTTCAATGGTAAAAAGTTCGGCCAGTTCTGCTCCGAGCACTCTCCACTGGTCGTATCGAAGATTGTCCATAACTACAAGAAATAGTCCTTCGCCGGTGTCAAGAGCAGGGAATACAAACTTTTTGAACAGGTCTGGACTCATGACAGGGGCCTTATCACGGTCGGCCATCCAATCCATGTAGTTGCGTTTGATGAACTTGGCGAAAGCGGCGTTGGCCTCGGCTTTTTGAGTTGTAAGTATCTCATGCATGCTGCTATCTGCCTCTTTCAGCTCCAGTTCCCAGTAAACCAACTGACGGTAAACATCTATCCAGTCCCTGGCTGTCATGGAATCGGATATCTGCATGCTCAATTTGCCGAAACTCTCGCGATAGCTGCGGTCAGTCTCGGCAGTGACGATGTCGCGCTTGTGGATATTTTTCTTCAGTGAGAGCAGTATCTGGTTTGGATGTACCGGCTTTATCAGGTAATCGGCAATTTTGGAGCCGATGGCCTGGTCCATTATATTCTCCTCCTCACTCTTTGTAACCATCACTACAGGCAGGTTGGGGTCTATGTCTTTGATGTGGGATAGTGTCTCCAGACCACTCATGCCCATCATGTGTTCGTCAAGCAGTACCAGGTCATAGCTCCGGGTTTGACACTTCTTTATGGCATCCGGTCCGTTGGTTACGGTATCTACCTCATATCCTTTGCTTTCAAGGAACAGAATGTGTGCTCTGAGCAGGTCAATCTCATCATCGACCCAAAGCAATGTTCCATTTTTATTCATATTCATGGTCTTCTTCTTCAAAAAGGGTTGTTCCGTCAATCTCTATTTCAGGTATTTTCAGGAAATATTCCTGATAGAACTCCTGATAGTCGTCAAAGCTGTAATGGCTGAACAGAAGTTTAAGGTTGGACTCCGTTATCACAAGAGCCTTCAGACCTTCGAGTTTTGCCGCCATCGTAGCATCGGAATAGAGGCTGCGGCTATAGAAGTAGGCTTCGTCAAAGTTCATGAAATCACCGACTTTCAGCATCTCTATGCCTTGTTCCGATTCGAAACTCATCTCGAAGTTACGCATCATGTAGTTGGTGAAGTTGTAACGCGCCATCTCAAAGAGCAGTTGGTTCTTGTCCAGCTCACCTTCGGGCCACGCCAGCAGGAACAGGAACGACTGATATCTGTCATCGCTGAATTCGGGCAATACCGAATCGGAAGGCAGAGCGTCAACTCCCGCATCGCTGCGACGCGACCATATTGATACGAATGATGTCGATTTGAGGATCTTGCCATCCTGCACACCCTGTGCTATTAGGCCGGCCAACTGACTGATCTCATTTTCGGGGTATTCATTTACTATATTTCGCATCCCTTCAAGGAAGGCATTGATATCGCCGTTCTGTAGCCCGACGGCCGATTCGATAAAGAGGAATTTGGCTCTGTGTGCTCCAAGAGGATATTTTGTTGCCGAAATTTCGCAGTTCCTGTAAACCAGTGCATTGTCGCCTTCCTTAAATGCCGTGTAGGTCTCGGCATAGAGAGAATCTTCCCTCTGCTTGCCGTATTTTACGTTATCGATGTAATCAGGGTCACAGACCATTACGGTAAAGGGACTTTTCGGGAACATCCTGCTCATCATGTTACGGCAACTGTCTGCCATCTCCGGTCTCTCCCATAGAGAATACATAAGGAAGAGATTGTAAAGGGCATCGTCGGCTTCGTCGGAATCCGGGTAGCTGACAACTATCCGGTCAAAACTCTCCTCTGCTTTCTCATATTCGGTCAGGCGGTCTTTATATAAGATCCCGGCACCAAGCAGAGCCTGTGATATAAGGCGGTCTGATTCGGCTTTTTGCTCATCGGTAAAAGGGATCTGTTGCAGATAGTATTCACGTTTGCGGGGGTCTGTCTCAGGCACATCTTGAACCATCAGGGAGTCTGATGTTTCGCCGGGGAAGTCCGTAAGCAGACCTGCGGGCGAAGGGGCGGCATCTGCCGGGTCCTCTTCGCTTTCTAAAGCGGCAAGTACGGTCTTGTTACGGCGACGCCAGTTATCCTCAAATTTGCGTTCACCCCACTTTTGCTTAAATGTTTTCTTGCCATTGGCTACGGTTACAGGGTTATAGAAATACCAGTCATTGCCTCCCTGCTGCATACTCCCGGCAGCCGGTTCTGTCTCTATTTCGGCTCCGGCGGCCTCTTTCTCCTGTTGCAGCCGCTCCTCTTCTGCACGCTTCTCCTCTTCCTCAAACTCTTTAATGACTTTGTCTATAATCTCCAGGATTTGCGGTTCAGGCAGATGTGAGAGCCGTTGCAGGCTGTCTTGCAGAATGATGGTTCCGGTATGCTCTGACAGTTCGTCCAACACCTCCGACCGGAGTTTTATTATCTGATATCTTTTATGGGATGTGTCAATCATGCCAATAGCCTTGGAGTAGCACTTGCCGGCATTTTGGTAATCGCCTGTTTCCCAGTAGAGGTCAGCCATAGTGAGCAGCAGTATCCCTTTTTCAGGAGAAGCTGCGGTATTCTTCGCCGCTCCCGTTTCGTATAGTTCAAGCGCTTTGATCGTATCGTTCAGAGTGAGGAACAGGTTGCCTTTTGCATAATAGATCTGATCCAGTTTTTCCCTGTTGTTGGGGTCCCGTTCCATACGGCTCAGTTTTTTCAGCAGCCTGTTCACGTCACCGCTTCCTGCCATGGTCACAGTCTGTCGGATACGTGCCTGAAACTCCATGTCGTAAGGAGGACTCATACCGATAACTTTTCCGAACATGTCGTAGGCTTGAGAGTTGCGACCCGTAGCATGGTAAAGCTGGGCCAGCAGATATCTTTCACGTAACTTTTGAGTTTTGCTCACTCCTTTCCGAGCTATAGACTCTTCCAGCAGAGGGATGCTCTCTTCAATACGTTCTTGACGCAGCAGATGGGATGCTTTTCTGGCATTGTATTCGCGTTGCTGTGAAATATTCAATTTTCCCTGACCTGAACGTTGGAAGAGTTCATCGGCTTCATAAAACCATCCAAGTTCGGAATAGCATTGTGCCATCTTATATTGTGCCTCAGAGACTATCTGGGGTTCATCGAAGAAGAGTCCGCTAATGTAAGAATAGGTACCTGCTGCCTCCAGAAACTCTCCTTTTTGCATCTGCGCATCGGCCATGAGCAGCCAAGCACGCCATAGGAACGGGTTATACTCCTTTTTCTCCATCCAACGTCTGTCGGCTTCGCTTAGTGTACCCTGCTTCTTTTTTGGCTTAGCGCTTATGGAGTGGAGTTTTATTGATTTCTGCGACTTTTCAATGGCAACATCATAATCCGATTTGCCCAATTCGCGGGCTTTGGGGTCACTGTACGAATAGAGTACCAATGTTTCGCTCAGAATGTCTTTTATACCCTTCTCCTGAGCGTCTTGTGCTCTCAGGAAAGCTTCATGACCGTTGAACCAGACATTGTATTTGGTAACGGTCCCATGATAGAAACGTGTCAGGGCGGTGTTGTTGGTTGTGGAGCATCCGGACAGGGAAGCCAGTACCGGCAGAGATGCCAGAACCGCTATTATCCCCTTGCGTTTGCACCGCGAATCATTCATTCTTCTCTCTATAAGATTTCATTCATCATGGAGATACACTCCTCTTTCAGTTGGTCGGGCAGCTCCACCTCTCTTATCTGAAGGCATCCGACCCAATCACGTACCTCCTCCTGACGCATTGTGTAGAGCACGTATCTGAACTCTTCGACCTCAATGTCGGTATATGAATCCGATGACCTGCCGTGGAAACGGTCCAACTCCTCGTCGTCAAAATAGTTCTTATCGTTTGATTTCAGGTCAAGCTTTTCACATACGATATGTTTGCCGCAACAGCCCGAGGGGTTGCCGCCCGTTTGAGCAACTTTATCCTTTGTAATAACTGAATTGGTCTGATTATTATTGCGTCTTTTGTTCCATATGACAATATAATAGAAAGCAAATAATAGAAGTAAGGTTACCGCACAAATGATAAATATAATGTTGTCCATCGTTTTTGCATCTTATTTGACGCGAATATACAAAACAAAAAGTGAATCCCTGTTACCGGATTCACTTTTTGTTCCAGTCGGGGTGACTGGATTCGAACCAGCGACCCCACGCCCCCCAGACGCGTACTCTAAACCGGACTGAGCTACACCCCGCTGTAGGCTTTTAGCCTTTTATTTTCGGTCTTTCAAAACCGGCGCAAAGGTATATGTTTTTGTCATAATATCCAATTAATCCGGTTTTTTTCATTTTTTTGCCCTCTTGATTTTTGCTTTGACAGGTGATTTTTTTACTTGGGCATTAATGATGGGTTGAAGGAGCATGAATGATTTCAAAGGCTTTGGGTCAATCTGGGCCATGGGAACGAGAGTTTCGTTTTCGTCATATTCAAAACCTATGAAATACATGCTGAAAGGCTCCATCTGTTCAGTTGAGAATACTGTTGTAATAACATATTCTTTACCGGGTTTCAATTTGTTTTTTTTACATGCCAGTACCTGATGGCTGCGTTCGGGGTTGAACAATCTGATGTAAAGAGGACCTGTATAGGTGGTCTCGCCGTTATTGATGATGCTGAATATCACGTAACCTTCATCACCAACGGAAAGTCCATCCAAACCGATTTTAGGCTCGGATGTCAGCTTGATATCATCCCCGAAATTGGGGAACCTGAAAAATTGTGCATTGCAGACTGATACAAGCACAATGGCGAAAAATAGGGATATTAGCTTTCTCATATTTTTGTTTTTTAAGATATATACAAACATACGTAAAAGTTATTGAAATCCGTTTTAAAAATAGCAGGAAAAAATAGCAGCCGATTCAATGACTGTCAGCCGTCACGGCAGAGGTCGGGCTTTTCAATGAAAAGATCTTCGGTCAGTTCTGTTTTAACAGATTGTGTCCGAATAAAAAAATAAAAATGGGGTAACAAATCGTATCAGACTCTTAAACCTTTTTGTCTGCTTAGAGTCAAATTTCAAGACTGTATGATAATATTTTGTGAAGAATGACAGTCTAAACCGTAATAATGAGAAAAGTCATCACTATACTAACTCTGCTGTTGACCTGTTTCGCTGTTTCTTTTGCTCAGAGTAACAATAATACTCAGAGTAATAGTGCTCAAACCTGCAGTACTGCTCAGAGCGCTCAGAGTAGCACTAATGATAAGTCCGAGGAGACCGCAAAAAAGCCCGAAGAGACCAAATTTACTTTGGACGGACGGGCCAATGTTAACGGTCGTATAGTTGACGGTTCCACAACCGAGGATATGCCTCAGGTGACGATACAACTTTTCAAGATGCCCGATTCTCTATTTGTGCATGGAACAGTGACGGACAATGAGGGCTGGTTCAACATAAAAAAAGTACCTGTGGGTGAATACTTTTTGCGCTACTCATTCATGGGCTATAAGACTCAGGATTTTGATTTTAAGATTATAAGAGAAGACAGGGAACGCGCCATGGGTGTGTTCAGGATGTATGATGAGGCAATCATGCTTGATGAGGCGGTTATTGAAGATGCTCTGCCTCCGACTCAGATTGTTGAGGATACGTTGATGTATAACGTCAGCGCATTCCGCGTCCCTGAAGGATCGGTACTGGAAGAACTTATCAAGAGGCTTCCGGGTGTCGAAGTGGATGACGATGGAAATATTACCGTAAACGGCAAGACCGTATCAAGGATACTTGTGGATGGACAGGAATATTTTGGAAATGACCGTCAGATGGCAACCAAAAATCTTCCGGTCAACATTATTCAGCGCATAAAGACCTATCAGCGTAAAAGCGATCTTGCCCGAATAACGGGAATCGATGACGGTGAGGAGGAGACGGTCATGGACTTGCAGATCAAGCCCAACATGCGTAAAGGCTGGCTGCATAATATCAATGGAGGAGTAGGTAAGCCCGTCGGGAACAACGATTACGGAGAGTGGCTCAAATATCTCTACTCAGGGCGTTATTCGCTGAACCGTTTTCAGGCCGATACTCAGTTTTCATTGAATGCCAATGCCCAGAATTCAGGTCGTGGCAGCGGCGTGAGCAATAGCGTACAGTTGGGCGTAAACTTCTCGAAGAATATAGGTGAACGTTACCCCCGACGACGCAATGAATTCCCGTTAGTCTTAGGTGGAAACATACGCTGGAACGGTTCCGATTCCAGGTCTATGAACGAATCCGAGTCCGAGACGTTTACCACGGATTACACATCGGCATCGTTCAGGAACAACCGTTCGAACAGCAGCAGCGGTAACGGAAGCGTGAACGGTGATATGCGCATGGAGTGGCGCCCCGACACCTCTATCAACATAATATTCAGGCCGAGTTTTCAGATTAGCAGGAACCACAGTAACTCTACAAGCGGTTCGGTCACTTTTAATACTGACCCCTACTTGGCGACCGATATGATTGACATTCTTAACGAGTATCGTTTCCTTTCACAGGAGATTCTCGATTCGATTGGTGTCAATTCACAGATAAGTTCCAACCACAGTGAGGGCGGAAACAATCAATTGAACGGTGAACTGCAGTTCAATAAACGTTTTACCGATGACGGTCGCAATCTGACATTCAGATTCACATACGCCAGCACCAACGGCAGAAGTAAAAGCTATTCTCATTCGGAGCAGATCTATTATCAGATGCATCAACGCGATACTATAATGAATCGTTACAATCTGTCTCCTACGGACAACAGTAACTGGTCGGGACGCGTTATGTGGAGTGAGCCGTTAGATTCGGGACGTCGCAATTTACAGATAAGTTATCAGGTTCAAGTAAGCAACCGTACCACAAATCGCGAGACATACGTTTTTCCTTCAACACTGGAGTTTGAGAATTGGGACGAGACCTGGTATATTCCTTATGAATTGGAGCAGTACCGCAATGATACTTTAAGCCGTACCGCAACCAATGTCTCCCGTAACCACACTTTTACCCTGCAGTACCGTCATAATACCGATAAGGCCAATTTTAATCTGGGAGTCAATTTTATGCCACAATATACGGGTATGGATAATTTCCAGTATATGGGACTTATAATAGGCGACACTTCACGGGTAGTTTACAACTGGTCTCCGACCCTGAGTTATCGTTACCGCTTTAACCGTCAGAAGAGTTTTCAGGTAACTTTGCGCTCCAATACCGGTCAACCCAGTATGGAGGATATGCTTGACATTGAAGATGACAGTAATCCCCTTAATATAAGAAAAGGCAATCCGGGACTGCTCTCGACACTGAGAAATACTCTTGGCTTTGACTATCAGAATTTTATTCAAGAGACCCAGAAGACTATAAATATGAGTATGTCGCTGGAGAACTCCTTGAGAAACATATCCCAGCGAACAGATTATGATCCCAAGACGGGTGTGTCAGTCACTCAACCTCAAAACATGGAAGGTTTCTGGAATAACTGGAGTACAAGGGCTAACGTATCATTTAACCAGACTATTCCCAATAGTAAGTGGCGTTATTCCACCAGTGCCAACACCTCATACCGTCATCAGGAGAGTTATATGCGTACCGGAAGCATAGGAAATTATAATCCGTCTGCCGGATCGGGTGGCAGTGCCGTGTTGAGCACTACAAAGAGTATAGGTGTGGGGCAGAATGCTTCGGTCACATATCGTAATGATTGGCTTGAGGTAACTGCTAACGGTCGTTTTAATTACAACCATTCCGAGAACAATATGCGTCAGAACAGCAATATGGATACATATACGTTCAGCTATGGAGGTCGTGCCAATGCCCGTTTACCCTGGAGAAATATCAATCTGGGAACCGACATCACAATGCAGAGCCGTCGCGGTTACAGTGGGTCATACAACAGGGATGACCTTATATGGAATGCAAACGCCTCCTTCAGTTTCCTTAAAGGAAATGCAGGAACACTTCAAATTCAGTACTATGATATTCTAAATGATGAGACCAATGTAAACCGTACTGTCTCCACGACAGGACGTACCGATACCAAGAACACCAGTATTCACAGTTATATTATGGTGCACTTTATATTGCGGGTCAATGTCTTCGGAACCCGCGCCGCCCGTCAGGAGATGCGTCAGTCGGCTCAGAACCGCGGCATGGGTCCGGGCGGTGGTCCCGGTGGCGGCGGTCCGGGCGGTGGTCCGGGAGGCCCCGGTGGTGGAGGCCCGGGACGCCGATAGGTGAGCCTGTAAAGGCTGTCGGTCAGAAATATATAGGTTGGAGTTATCGGAAGAAAGAGAAATGGACCGAGCCGTAAACCTTCATATCTGTAAAACGGGGGTGAGAACTAAATGTATTCTTTTTTCCATGCTCCAAAACAAAAATGCCGTCAGGAGCAAGCAGGTCATATTTGAAAATCAGGTCGGGGATTTCAGAAATGTTTTCAAGATCGTAGGGCGGGTCGGCAAATATCAGGTCAAAACGCATGGAGCAGTTGGCAGTATATTTGAAAACATCACCCTTTACCGGAAAACACCTGTCAGTCTTGACGGCCTCCATAGTCTTAAGTATGAATTTGTAGTGGAGCGGATCCTTTTCGACTGCTATAACTTTGGAGCAGCCTCTTGAGACCAGCTCTATACTTATGCTGCCTGTACCGGCAAAGAGGTCCAGAGCTGTGCAATCCTCAAAATCAATCCGGTTGGCAAGTACGTTGAAAAGGCTCTCTTTCGCAAAGTCTGTGGTCGGACGGGCGTGAAAGTTCTTTGGTATATCAAACTTTCGATGTTTGTAAATTCCGGCTATTACTCGCATTTATCTCTGTGTAAAAGTGGCAAAAAAAGAGTCCATCTGCACACATTCGGGCCGATGGACTCAATATTGTCCAAATAAAATTATTCCCAGTTACCCGAGTTGTTGTCAACTCTCATGCCTTCATAGATTCCGCGATCTCTGCGATCGTTGATAATATTTATAAGCTCTTGGCGGTCAAGTCCTCCGAGATAATCCGTGAAAAGGGTCTGCGCTGAGAAAGAATACTGTATAGCACCGGTTACAGTAGTGTCACATGCTATTTGCATTTCAAACTCCTTACCGTTTCCATAAGGTACATAACGCAGTGAGTCGGGATTGATGCGACCGTGGTAGAGTGAATCGTAAAGATTGACCCATACGGTGTCGCGGCTGAACAGAAATTCCTTGACGGTCCCGTCTTCATTTAGGGTTAAGAATCCTGCATCTGCTGCTTCCTGCCATTTCTCTTTGGCTTCCCTTGCCCTCCTGGTGGACCTGCTGCCTGTTGTGGACTTGGCTTCAGCTTCAGCATCTTTAGCCTCTTTGTAAAGGGCCAAAACTCTGGATTCTGTCCAATCGGCCTCCATTTGATCATCGGAAAGGTTTCCAATTTTCCTGATGATTGGCACTTGGCTGGTCTTGACGAAATCAATTAGGGTGTCAAAACTGGCTGTGTATGCGCCTCCATGCTGGTTGCGATACTCAGTCTGAGCAGACTTGATGTCAAGCAGTCTTGAAATAACCGCATTGTCACGCTTCTCTTTCTCTTTTGTAAATTTGATAGGTCCCATTAAACTACCGTAATAGAGATAGGCCATACCGACAATGCAAAGTCCAAGAATAATGTTAATGACTTTTTTCATATCAAATGTTATTTTTGTATATTTTCGCTTCGCAAAAATAGGACTTTTATTGGGATTATTCTACAAAATAGCATTTTTTTACATTGTAAGAGATGAATAATGTAATTCTTAACAAAAAAATAATGAATTATTGCCCTTTCCCACTCACTTCGGGTCAGGAAGAGGCTATAAAATTGCTGTCAACTTTCGTAACCGGAAATGAGCCACGACAGGTTTTCCTACTTAAAGGTTATGCCGGAACCGGCAAAACTACCTTGATAGGTGCGCTTGTCAAGGCTCTTCGAAGCCAAAATGGAAGAGTGGTGCTGATGGCGCCTACCGGACGTGCAGCCAAAGTGTTTTCATCGTATTCCGAATGTCAGGCATCCACAATACATAGAAAGATTTACAGACAAAAATCTATTCTGGACAGTTCTTCGTTCCAACTTGACAGAAACAGAGATGAAAACACACTGTTCCTTGTGGATGAAGCCTCGATGATTTCGAACGAGGGGCTTGCGGGCACGATGTTTGGTACGGGCAGACTCCTGGATGATCTGGTCAGCTATGTCTATTCGGGTAAGAACTGCCGTCTGCTCCTGACAGGAGATCAGGCGCAGCTTCCTCCGGTCGGTGAAGAGGAGAGTCCCGCACTGTCGGCATCGGTTATCTCGTCATACGGACTGAATGTTTTCGAATATTGTTTGGACAAAGTGATGCGACAGGAACATGAGTCTGGCATTCTGTTCAATGCGACTTTGCTACGCAGGGAAATTGACAGTCAGAAGATAACAAACGTAACGACCGCTTTCCGGTTCAGACTTAAGGGATTCAAGGATATTGTCCGCACAGGGGGAGAAGAGCTGATTGAGGCTCTGGAGAGCTGTTATAGTCGGGATGGTATAGACCAGACTCTGGTTCTGTGCCGATCGAATAAAATGGCCATAATGTACAACAATGCGATCCGTAACACCATTCTGGGTCGTGAAGATAAACTGTGTGGCGGAGAGAGTCTGATGATCGTCAAGAATAACTATTTCTGGACCGGACAGATGGCAAGAGATAAGGATTTGGGAACCATGACCGAATTTCCCTCTTTCATTGCAAACGGTGATATAGCCCAAGTGCGCAGAGTGCGCCGCCACAGGGAACTGTACGGTTTCAATTTTGTTGACGCCCTGCTCTCATTCCCCGATTATGACGATTTTGAGTTGGAAGCAACGCTCTTATCAGATACTCTTCACAGTGAGTCGCCGTCAATAACTAAGAAAGATAGTGAGCGTCTGTTCCATAATGTTATGGAGGACTATGAAGAGATTCCTTCAAAGAGAGAGAAAATGGAGAGACTTCGTGAAAATCCCTATTTTAATGCATTGCAGGTCAAATACGCTTATGCAGTTACCTGTCACAAGGCGCAAGGCGGCCAATGGAAAAATGTCTTCATAGACAGAGGTTATCTGCCTGCAGATGGCAGAGACGAAAATTATTACCGCTGGCTCTATACCGCTCTTACTCGTGCAACCGAAAAGGTCTTCCTCATCAACTGGCCGGAGTGACGGCAACAGTCTCTTTAACAGCCTCCACCGCAGCATGGAGCCCTTCGGAGTTTTTGCCTCCGGCGGTAGCAAAGTGGGGCTGACCGCCGCCTCCGCCTTGAATTAGTTTGGCTGCTTCACGTACCATCTGACCGGCGTTGAAGCGGGATGTAAGGTCATCGCTCACACTGACGGTAATCATAGGTTTGCCGTTTTCATGACTGCCGATTACAATGATGGTTGATTTTGGGTATTCGGCACGAATTCCGAACGTTATATCTTTAACCAAAGCAGCTGATGCAGGCATAACTGTACTGACAACTCTGATTCCTTCAATCTCAATGGCCTGTTCTACGAGTTTATCCTTGATCCGGGCGGCTTTTTCTCTGATGAGTTCTTCAATCTGTTTTTTTAGTGAGGAGTTCTCCTCAATAGCTTTTTTTGCTGCGATCTCTACCGATGAGCCCTGAAATATATTTTTAAGGGTGCTGATGGTATCTTGAAAATCGTACAGCATCTCTTCTACAGCCCGGCCGGTACGAGCCTCAATACGGCGTATGCCGGCGGCTATTGAACTTTCCGATATGATTTTGAACATACCTATGCGTCCGGTTGATGCAGCGTGTACGCCACCGCAGAATTCAACTGACCGGCCGAACTGTACCACCCGTACTTTATCGCCATATTTTTCACCGAACAGAGCAATGGCCCCCAGCTTACGGGCCTCCTCTATAGGAAGCTCACGGTACTCTTGAAGCGGCAGGTCTTCGCGTATCTTTTCATTGACGAGCCGTTCTACCCGGCGCAGTTCCTCATCGGTTATCTTCTGGAAATGTGAAAAATCAAAACGTATTCCTTCCGGACTTACCAGAGAACCTTTCTGCTCCACGTGTTTGCCTAATACCTCGCGCAGTGCCCCGTCAAGCAGGTGTGTAGCGGTATGGTTGGCTTCCGATGCACGGCGCTTGTCCATGTCAACGCGGGCTATCACAGGTGATTCGGGGTGATTGGGAAGATGTTTGGCAATATGTACGATCAGACCGTTCTCATTTTTTGTATCAATTACATCTACTGTTTCTGCCTTATTTGTCAGTACTCCGCGGTCACCTGTCTGACCGCCCATCTCGGCATAGAATGGGGTTTTGTCCAGTACAATCTGAAATATGGTGCCGCCCTTCTGTTTGACAGGACGGTAGCGTAGTATGGAGGCCTCGTGCTCGGTAAAGTCATAGCCCACAAACTTGGTTTCACCCTCGCGGAGCACTATCCAGTCACCTTTCTCCACCGTGGCAGCATTACGGGCACGAGCCTTTTGCTTCTCCATTTCCGAATTAAATTCGCCGTTGTTTACAGTCATTCCATTCTCACGCAGGATAAGTTCTGTAAGGTCAAGCGGGAATCCGTATGTGTCATAGAGCGTAAAGGCATCAACCCCGCTTATTTGAGTTTTTCCGGTAGCTTTGGCATCGGATATGATCTTATCAAGCAGTTTTATACCGGTGTCCAGTGTGCGCAGGAATGACTCCTCCTCCTCAATGATGACCTTCTCAATGAGACTCTTTTGAGCTTCAAGTTCAGGGTAGGCCTCACCCATACTTTCAATCAGTACGGGTATTAATTTGTAGAGGAATGCTTCCTTCCGGTTAAGAAAAGTGTAGGCGTAACGTACGGCACGGCGCAGAATACGGCGTATCACGTAACCAGCCTTGGCGTTGGAAGGCAGCTGTCCGTCAGCTATCGAGAATGCTATTGTGCGTATATGGTCGGATACTACGCGCATAGCAATATCGGTCTTTTCATCCTCTCCGTATTTTTTTCCGGTAATTGCGCTTATCTCTTTAATGATGGGCTGGAACACATCGGTGTCGTAATTGGAATGTTTGCCCTGCAGTGTGCGTACCAAACGCTCAAATCCCATGCCTGTATCTATTACCTTGGCGGGCAGCGGCTGCAACGATTGGTCGGACTTCCGGTTGTACTGCATAAAGACCAGGTTCCATATCTCAATAACCTGCGGATGGTCCTTGTTGACCAGCTCGCTGCCGGGTATTTTATCTTTCTCTGTTTTGGAGCGTGAGTCTATATGGATTTCGCTGCACGGTCCGCAAGGGCCGGTATCGCCCATCTCCCAGAAATTGTCATGTTTGTTGCCGTTCAGTATATGGTCTTTGGGGAGGAATTTTTCCCAAATCACAGCGGCCTCTTCGTCACGTTCCAGTCCCTCCTCGGGGCTTCCCTCAAATACTGTAGCGTAGAGGTTGGCGGGGTCTATTTTGAGAACTTCAACCAGATACTCCCATGCCCATTCAATAGCCTCTTTCTTGAAATAGTCGCCGAAAGACCAGTTGCCCAGCATCTCGAACATTGTGTGGTGGTAGGTATCGTGTCCAACTTCCTCCAGATCGTTGTGTTTGCCGCTTACACGCAGACATTTTTGTGAGTTGGCCACCCGGCGGCTTTCAGGGATGCGGTTACCCAGTATAATATCCTTGAACTGGTTCATTCCGGCATTGGTAAACATCAGGGTAGGGTCATCTTTAATCACCATGGGGGCTGAAGGTACAATGGTATGTCCCTTACTTTCAAAAAAACGTTTATATGAATCGCGTATCTCCTTTGCTGTCATAATATCAATAAAAGTATCGGTATGCAATTAAGGGTGCAAAGATAATGTAAATCAAGAGTAGAAACAAACAAGTTTGTTTGTACTTAAGCGGCAGTTTATATTAAGTTTTTAAAGCAAATAGAGTCATTTTTACTACATTTGCAGTCGGATGTCTCCGTCAAAGGGACAATCGGATAAAGGAAAAACAGCCGGATGAGGAAAGTTTATTATCAGTACGACCCGACGGCCAGAGTCTATAAGAGGGTTTATCCCACGCTTGGACAAAGGCTGTACTCTTTTTTTCGCAGACTGGTTTCGGCCTCTCTGCTGGGCGGTCTGTTCTTTCTGATATATTGGTTTTTGATTGACATTCCCTCGCTTAGCGGTCTGATGGAGGAGAATTCCAAACTTCAGGCGCAATATCGGCTATTGTCACATAAGGTAGAGGAAGCGCTGCTGGTAATGCAGGATATTGAAGAGCGTGACGACAATCTCTACAGGGTACTTTTAGAGGCAGACCCGGTACCCGATGCTGTCCGTCAGTCAGGATACAATGGTACCAACCGTTACGCGGAATTGGCTGACATGCCTCTGTCGGATTTGGTTATCAGCACTTCACAGAAAGTTGATTTTCTTGAGAAAAAGCTCTATGTGCAGTCCCGTTCTTTCAATGAGGTGGTGGAGCTTTCGCGTGAACAGGATAACAAACTTGCCTGTATTCCCGCTATACAGCCGGTATCGAATAAGGACTTAAAGCGCACGGCATCGGGTTACGGTTATCGTATGGATCCATTTTATCGTGTGGTACGTTTCCACAGAGGGATGGATTTCGCATGTGATATAGGTACTCCGGTCTATGCGACCGGAAACGGTGTGGTAACCTATGCCAGGTGGCAATCGGGGTACGGCAATATGGTTGTAATAGACCATGGTTACGGATATGTGACAAAGTATGCCCATCTGAATAAGATCCTTGTCAGGAATGGACAGAGAGTGATTAGAGGTGAGGAGATAGCCGAAGTAGGTTCAACCGGTAAAAGTACAGGGCCGCATCTGCATTATGAGGTAATGGTTAACGGCAGCAATGTAAATCCCATCAACTATTATTTTATGGATCTGGATGCAGCACAGTATGAAGAGATGATAATCCTTGCTGAAAATCACGGTAGGGTATTCGATTGATGATATGGCACTGAACACGAACAAAAATCTCAAAAAATACTACTCCATAGGGGAGGTTTCCGATATGCTTAACATACCGGAAAGCACATTACGTTATTGGGAGAAGGAGTTCAAGGAGATTTCCCCCAAAAAATCAAAGGGAGGTAAACGTCAATATACAACAGCCGATATTGAGCAGATAAAACTGGTAAATCATCTTGTAAAGGAGAAATCGCTGACCATAAAAGGAGCTAAAAGTCGTATGAAAGAGAATCCCGGAAGAACAACTGACACTCATGAAATAGTGTCGCGCCTGAAATCGGTTCGCGACGAATTGATGGCTATTTGCAAGGAACTTGATTCTACTCCTCCTTCCGGACAACCGTTGTGATGTTGGAAATCTTTTTCAGTCCCTTCTGAATGGCTTCAAGTTCATTCAGACTATTTACCATAACACTTATCGTTCCTTCAAAGAGCCCATCTTTTGATTCAATGACCAACTTGTTCATGTTAACGTTCATCTTTTGAGAAATGACTTCGGTAACTTTGGCAAGAGTACCAATATTGTCAATTCCCTTCATGTAGATTGTAACAGGAAACAGAGTGTTTTCTATTTGCCATTCAACGGTCAGTATGCTGTATCCTTTGACTGCCTTCATTTTGTTGGCTTCCTCGCATTTGCGTTTGTGTATGGTAATGTGCCCGTTTTCATGGGCAAATCCTATAGCGGCATCGCCGGGTACGGGGCGACAGCATGAAGCAAATGTGTATTTATGTGTGTCAAGGTCATTTATTATGAGTGCCTTTTTGACATCTATACGGTTCTGTACATCATTCTTTTCCTTCTTGTTCTTGATATCACTCTTTTCTTTTTCTTTTGATGATGAAAACGAGGACCAGAAGCGTTTGTACCAACTATGACCGTTTTCACCTTTAAGTATGTTTTTTTCAGAATCACCCAGTATGATTTTTTTCTGTCCCAGGGCTATCATGAGTTCTTCACGACTGCTAAGACCATGTAATTTAATGATACGTTCAATTTTGTTTGAATCGGATTCAAGTTCTTCTTTTTCAAGGAACTCATTGAAAATGGCTTCGCCAAACTTCTGATTTGCACGCTCCTCTTTCCTTAGAAGTTGTTTTATCTTGCCCCGTGCTTTGGCAGTAGTGGCGAAATCAAGCCAGGCGGGACTCACTTTCTGATTTTTGGAGGTGAGTATCTCTACCTGGTCACCACTCTTAAGTTCATAGTTGATAGGTTCAAGTTTATGGTTTACTTTAGCACCTATGCAGTGGGTTCCTATGAAGGTGTGTATGGTAAAAGCGAAATCCAGTACGGTGCTGCCTTGTGGCATGGTACGCAGTTCTCCCTTTGGCGTAAATATAAAAATTTCAGATGAATAGAGATTGAGCTTAATTGTGTCCAAAAAATCCATAGAGTCAGGCTGGGGATCTTCGAGAATCTCTTTAATGGTCTCAAGCCAATGGTCAAGTTCCGATTCATCCTCTTCATAGGTGGTGCCGTCTTTGTATTTCCAGTGTGCGGCGATACCTTGTTCGGCTATGTCATCCATTCGGGTGCTGCGAAGCTGCACCTCAACCCACTGTCCCGAACCGCTCATAAGGGTTATGTGCAGAGCTTGATAGCCGTTGGTTTTGGGGTGAGTCACCCAGTCGCGGAAACGGTCGGGGTGGGATTTGTATATCTTTGTCAGAGCCAAATAGATGTCAAAGCATTCACTCAACTCCTTCTCAGGTGATGTGGGCTCAAATATTATCCTGACAGCCAGAATGTCATACATCTCTTCAAAAGTCAATCCGGTCTTGTTCATTTTTTTCCAGATGGAATAGGGCGACTTTATCCGGCCGTATATATTGTATTGTACATTCATGCTGTCCAGCTTAGCTATGATTGGAACTGTAAAGTCTTTGTAAATTTTATCCATCTGCGTACGTGCAAGGGAGAGCTTCTCCTGTATCTCCTTGTATTCTGCAGGATGTTCATATTTGAAACTCAGGTCTTCAAGTTCAGTCTTTATTTTGTTTAGTCCGAGACGATAGGCCAGAGGGGCATATATGTATAGCGTTTCACCTGCAATCTTGTATTGCTTACGTGGCAGCAAGGTGTCTAAGGTGCGCATGTTGTGAAGACGGTCGGCAATCTTTATTAGAATCACGCGTATGTCATCGGACATGGTGAGGAGCAACTTTTTGAAGTTTTCAGCCTGTGCCAGCGCCTTGTCTCCGAAAATGCCTCCTGCAATTTTTGTAAGACCGTCCACGATCTGAGCTATTTTGGGTCCGAAAGCGTTCTTGATGTCATCAATCGTGTAGTCGGTGTCCTCAACGACATCATGGAGAAGAGCAGCGCAGATGGAGGTGGAGCCCAATCCTATCTCACTACATACTATCTGAGCTACGGCAAGAGGGTGCATTATGTAGGGTTCGCCTGAGAGACGGCGGATCCCTTTGTGTGCCTGTCGCGCAAACTGGAAAGCTTTAGTGATAATTTCCACCTTTTTCCTGTGCTTGGTCTGCAGATAGGAGTCAATAAGATGCTGGAAAGCCTCGTTAATGAGTCTCTCCTCATCCGGTGAAAATAGGCTGTCATCACTCATGGCTCTCTTTTTATCGGTTATATATTCTTAAAGTCCTTCCGGCTCGGATGTTGTCGCTCTTAAGATTATTCCAGTTCTTTATATTCGCAACCGTGGTGTGGTATTTTCTTGCAATGCCTCCAAGTGTCTCACCTGATTTGATGTTGTGCGTAATGTATGTGATCCGGTTGGTCATGTCATCGTCAATGTATGCCAGCTTCGATTTGGGGAAGAAGGTCTCCTTGTCATATTCGTAAAGCGAATCGCCGGCTTCAAGGAGCGGACGGATGAATTGCAGCGGCAGGGTAAGCACACATGTGCGGTATGCGCCCGGAATGATATCGGTCAGATATTGTGGATTAAGTGCCTTGAGCTTTTCGTCATCTATGTCGCAGAAGTGTGTTATCTGTCCGAAATGGAGGTTTTTGGTTATTTGAATTGTATCTGTCTGTTGAGGCTGTACTGACTCCATCGGACATATTCCGTGCTCTTTGTAGTAGGTCATGGCGTAGTTCACCGCTATGAATGCCGGCAGATAACCGCGGGTTTCACGCGGCAGATATGGATAGATATCCCAGAAACTGCGTTTGTTCCCGGACCGTATTATTGCTTTATTTACATTTCCCGGGCCACAGTTGTATGCCGATATCGCCAGCGACCAGTCGCCGAAGGTGTCGTAGAGATCCCTTAGATGACGGGCTGCTGCATCGGAACTTTTAATTATGTCATAGCGGTCATCGACCAGACTGTTTACATAAAGGTCATAGCTTCGGCCGGTGCTGTAAATGAACTGCCACATTCCGGCCGCTCCCATACGTGAATAGGCTTTGGGTTTAAGCGCAGACTCTACTACAGGAAGGTATTTTAATTCTACGGGAACGTTATATTTAAGCAGAGCATCGACAAAAATCTCCTCATATATGGGGAGCATTCCCAGTGCGAATGATATGACTTGCCGATTACGGACGAGATAAGCGTCAAGCGAGTTCCTGACAATTCTGTTATAAGGCATTTCTACAATTGTGGGAAGATTGCTGAGCCGCCGGGCATATACGCTATCGCTTGTCGGGGGGTTGACAGAGTTTACAATACAATCGTAGTCATATGTAAGATACTGTTTGGCAAACCATAGGCTCATAAGGCTGTCAAGGTTATATTCAAAACTTTCGGGCAGGTCGGCTGTAATGGAATCCGAAATGGCGACCGGTATCTCTTTTGTTATGACAACATCATCTCCTTCTGCGATTACCTGTACGCAGATGCTGTTTACCATCAATGTGAGGCCAACGGCCAAAATCTTTATCTTCATAAGTTCAGAAACTGAATGCAAGTAATAAACCGACTTTAGGAGTTCCCTGATAATCAATAAGGATATTGGGTTCAACCTTCAGGCTCAGGTCGCTCGATATGTCGAAATGTGACAGTTCGGCATCAACATATGCGTCAATGGCCGAGATGATATACATACCTGCGAATGCAAATATACTCAGATCGCGATATCGGCGGTATTTATCTTTTCTTTTTTTGAACACATCTTTCAGCCAATCTTCCGTGCTGCTGTCAATCTGGTAATTAGGTGGCAGGAACTCCTCATAGCTTTTTGTATCAGGGTCATCATCAAGGATGTCCACATATGCTTTTCTGTAATCCGCATAGGTTGACTGGTTCCATGTTAAAGCATAAACGCACCCGACGAACCCGCCGTAAACAATGGGTAACTTCCAGTATTTACGGTTGTATATCTGGCCGCCTCCGGGAAAGAGCAGTGCCATCCATGTGGCCTTTCTGGGGTCAGGTTCCCATGTCTGAACCTTCATCTGAAGCTTTGACACCTCAATACTATCCTTTTCTCTCCATCTTAGCCTATGCGTTTTTTCGTCCTCCATTACGGACGTTACGGTTTCAGGTATTAGAGAATCAGGCAGGAAGGTCAAATCCAGAGTTCTGACAAAATCGAGTTCACTCTGCCATTGTACCGAATCAGTTAACGTCTGGTAAATGCTGTCAATCCTGACGTGTTTCAGGCTATCCTCTTCGAAAAAATCTGTATGAACTCCGGTCTGCGTGTATGCAGGCAGGACAGACAGAATGGTCATGAATAACAGCAGGAGAACTCCTTTATGTCTTTTTAAAAATCTCATTTTCGGATACCGTCAAAAAGCTTTATTATCCTTGTCAGGTCAGATTCATTCTTGAACGGTATGTTTATGCTGCCCTTTCCATTAGTATTGTATTTTAGCTTCACATTGGAGTCGAAATAGCTTGAAAGTTGTTTTTCCAATGGGGCCAATGAGTCTGATATCTTTTTTTTATCGGTTTTTGCGGTTTTCGTATCATCATTGATCTGTTTGACTTTTTTTTCAACCATTCGTACCGAATAACCATGTTGTTTAAGTTCATGGAACAGGTGAAGCTGTTTGACAGGATCATCAATAGCCAACAGGGCACGGGCATGTCCCATATCTATCTCTCTGTTCTTAAGGGCTACCTGTATTTCGGCAGGGAGTTTGAGCAATCTTATGTAGTTGGCTATTGTGGCCCGTTTTTTGCCTATTCTGGCGCTCAACTGTTCCTGTGTCATATTATAGACCTCAATAAGGTGTTGACAGGCGAGAGCGACTTCTATCGAATTCAGGTCTTCGCGCTGTATGTTCTCTATAAGCGCCATCTCCATGAGATTCTCGTCACTGGCGGTACGGATGTAGGCAGGTATGGTTTTGAGTCCGGCCATGGCAGCAGCGCGAAACCTTCTTTCTCCGGCTATTATCTGGTACTCTTTATCGCTTTTTTTGCGAAGGGTTACCGGCTGTATGATACCCACTTCGCGGATTGAATCTGCCAGTTCTTCAAGACTCTCCGGATCGAACTCCTTTCTGGGCTGGTCCTGATTGGGGTAAATTTGTTCAAGCGGCACTTCGCTGATTGACGAAGAGCCTGATGTCCTGACAAGATCGGTGGAAATAAGAGCGTCAAGACCGCGTCCTAATGCTGATTTCTTGGTTGTTGTCATTTGTATCCATTCTTTTTCAATACTTCCTGGGCAAGGGCAAGGTAATTTATCGCGCCGCGTGATTCGGCGTCGTACAAGATAGCAGGAAGACCGTGGCTAGGCGCTTCGCTGAGTTTAACATTTCTGGCTATGATGGTATCGAACACAAGCTCCTGAAAATGTTTCCTGACCTCTTCTATTATCTGGTTGCTCAGACGCAGACGTGAATCGTACATGGTAAGGAGAAATCCTTCAATGTCAAGTGACGGATTGAGCTTGGTTTTTATTATTTTTATTGTATTGAGCAGCTTACTTATTCCTTCTAAAGCGAAATATTCACACTGTACGGGTATGATTACGGAATCGGCTGCGGTAAGTGAGTTGACCGTTATGAGTCCCAGTGACGGTGAGCAGTCTATAAGTATAAAGTCATAGTCGTCCTTGATTCCCGACAGCATTTTTTTCATTACGGTTTCGCGTGCCTCCATATTCATTAACTCCAGTTCGGCACCCACAAGGTCAATATGTGAGGGCATGATGAAAAGGCCGTCAATAGATAATTTAATGATTGCTTCATTCGGGTTTCTGCCGTTTATCAGACATTCATAGACCGTACAGTCCAGCGTCTTGACATCGACACCCAATCCCGATGATGAATTTGCCTGAGGATCAGCGTCAACGACTAGTACTTTCTTTTCAAATATTGCAAGCGAAGCGGCCAGATTTATTGTGGTTGTAGTCTTGCCTACGCCACCTTTCTGATTAGCCAATGCTATAATCTTTCCCATAAGTATCTATTTTAGCACGTAAAGGTAATGGAAAAAAACGGCATTCGGGAAAATTATAGTAATTTTGACATTGTATAATTGACGTTATGAAATACTATATTGTCGTCGGCGAGGCATCGGGTGATCTGCATGCCTCCAACCTGATGAAATCGATACTGAAAAGAGATCCCGATGCCGATTTCCGCTATTTCGGAGGAGACAAGATGGCGGCGGTGGGAGGTACTTTGGTAAAACATTACAGAGAACTTGCCTATATGGGATTCTGGCCGGTAATAATGCATCTGGGGACCATATTGAGTGGGGCAAAACTCTGTTTTAAAGATCTCTCCCGATGGGCCCCCGATATTATCATACTCGTTGACTATGCAGGGTTTAACCTCTCGTTGGCAAAGAAGATCCGCAAAAGTCTCAGCATACCGGTATGGTACTATATTTCCCCTAAGATATGGGCCTGGAAAGGGTATAGGATAAGGAATATCCGCCGTGACGTGGATGAACTTTTCTCGATTCTTCCCTTCGAAGTCGATTATTTTAAAAGTCATAACTATCAGGTATGGTATGTAGGCAACCCGACTCTGGATGAGGTGACTGCCTACCGTCAGAAGCATGCCGGAGAGCGTCTGTTTGAAGATGACGGACGCAGGATAGTGGCGCTTCTGGCAGGAAGCCGCCGTCAGGAGATAAAACGCAATCTGCCTGTAATGCTCAATGCTCTGAAGGGGATTGCCGGTATCCGTCCGGTGCTTGCATGTGCCCCCGGCATATCTCCGGATTTTTATGACAAAGTATTGAAAGAAAATGATATAGAGCGGGTTTACGGGAATACTTACGGTCTGCTTGATTGTGCCTATACCGCTTTGGTAACTTCCGGAACAGCTACGCTTGAGACCGGACTCTTCGGGGTTCCGCAGGTGGTTTGCTACGAAATGCCGTTTAAGGCTCTAGCCGGTCTGATACGCTCTTTGTTTCTTAAGGTCAGGTGGGTGTCACTTGTCAATCTTATTAGCGGAAACGAGGTGGTTCCTGAACTGGTAGCCAACAAAATGAGTGTCAAGAGTGTCAGAGAAAACTTAATTCCGCTTTTGTCCGATACGCCTCAGCGCCGTGCACAGCTTGAAGGTTATGCCAAGATGAAAAATATTCTGGGACCGGCGGGGGCATCGGACCATGCAGCTGACCGGATGATGAAGCTGTTAAAGGAATATTGTGATAGCCGAAAACCAGACAGTCACTGCGGGAATAGCCAATAGTGCGCTGTCAAAACGGTCTAACATTCCTCCGTGTCCCGGAAGAATGTGGCCTGAGTCCTTGATTCCCATCTCCCTTTTCAAAAGGGATTCAAAGAGATCGCCCCAAGTACCGAACAGAACTGTAATAAAGGCCATCCCAAGCCAGACCCATATTGGCTGATGGTTGTATAAGTGGGGCAGGAACCGATAGAGCAGAATGGTCGCTGCTATTGTGAGTAGCGCTCCTCCTGTAGAACCTTCCCATGTTTTTTTTGGCGAAATCCTTTCAAATAGTTTATGTCTGCCTATTGTGCAGCCTATGCAGTATGCGCCTACATCATTGCACCACAGGAAGATAAAGAGTGTCAAAGGTATTGTTGCCGAATATGTTCCGGGGGCGGATGAGAATCTATAGGCCAAAACCGACAGCAGCGCATATGGCAGAGCTATGTAGAGAATCGGAAAGAGTGTGTAGGCTATATCTGCCATAGGACTGGGGCGTTTCATATAAATTTCCCTTACGAATACTATTATCAATGAAAGTATGAAAGAAGAGAACCATAGCAGTGAACCTTTTCCTGCGGCTGTATATGCTATGGCACCATAAAACAGCAGCGCCGTCACTGCCGACCATATAGGACTTGCGTTGCACTTTTTGTACCTGTTGGACAGTCCTGTGAATTCAACGGTTGCCAACAGAGTGCACAGGGCGAAGAGTCCTGTGAACCACACTTTGCCTTTCAGTATGCAGAACAGTATAACTGAGGCAAAAAGGAGAGCCGTTATTGTTCTTTTCAGAAAATCCACTCCGGAATAATGCAAGATTTAAGGTTCAATTTTATCCCTGTTCTCAATCACTCGTTTCGAGTCGGTCTGTTCATCTGTATTCAGAATCTCCTCACTGCGTGATGTCCATGGGCGTTTTCCAAAAATTTTCTCCACATCCTCGGCATAGATAACCTCGCGTTCAATCAGAAGCTGTGTGAGCCGGCTGTGGCCTTCACGCTGCTCGAGCAGGATCTGTTTACCCCGTTCATACTGCTGAGCAATCATTTTCTTGACCTCCTGGTCAATCAGTTCGGCAGTCTTGTCACTGTAGGGTTTCTGAAAGGCATACTCGTCGGTAGCGCTGTAGTAGCAGAGGTTGGGCAGGCTGTCGCTCATTCCGGCATAGGCAATCATTCCGTAGGCCTGTTTGGTTACGCGCTCCAGATCATTTATGGCGCCGGTTGAGATTTGACCTATGAACAACTCTTCGGCGGCCCGTCCTCCAAGTGTGGCACAGATTTCGTCAAGCATCTGCTCTTTGGTGGTAATCTGACGCTCCTCGGGCAGATACCATGCTGCTCCCAGTGCACGTCCACGGGGAACTATCGTAGCTTTTATAAGTGGATTGGCATGTTCAAGGAACCACGAAAGTGTAGCGTGACCGGCCTCGTGCAGAGCAATGGCATGCTTCTCTGCTGCCGTCAGCACTTTGCTCTTCTTCTCCAGTCCGCCCACAATCCTGTCCAAAGCGGCCAGAAAATCATCCCTTTCAACCTTTTTCTTGTCATGGCGGGCAGCAATAAGTGCAGCCTCGTTACAGACGTTGGCGATATCGGCTCCTGAGAATCCCGGTGTCTGACGGGCAAGCAGATCCACATCTACATCCTTGCTGAGTTTGATGTTTCTCAGATGTACTCCAAAGACGGCTTTCCTTTCATTGAGGTCGGGCAGATCGAGAACTATCTGTCGGTCAAAACGGCCTGCACGAAGCAGAGCCTTGTCAAGAATATCTACACGGTTAGTGGCGGCCAGTATTATTACACCGCTGTTAGTGCCAAAACCGTCCATTTCGGTGAGCAGTTGGTTCAGGGTATTTTCCCTTTCGTCATTTCCTCCCATTGCAGGATTCCTGCCACGAGCACGGCCTACTGCATCAATTTCATCAATGAAGATGATACAGGGTGCCTTCTCTTTGGCCTGACGGAACAGATCACGTACGCGCGAAGCACCTACGCCTACGAACATCTCCACGAAGTCCGAACCGGAGAGTGAAAAGAACGGTACATCGGCCTCACCGGCTACGGCTTTAGCAAGCAGTGTCTTTCCGGTTCCCGGAGGACCTACCAAAAGTGCTCCCTTAGGTATCTTACCTCCCAAATCGGTATATTTTTTAGGGTTCTTCAGGAATTCGACAATCTCTCCGACTTCGGTTTTGGCTTCAGCCTGTCCGGCTACATCTTTGAAAGTCACACGGTTGGCCTGTCCTTTCTCATATATTTTAGCTTTGGATTTGCCGACACTGAAAACGCCTCCTGCTCCGCCTCCTGCTCCGCCACTCAGGCGTCTTGACATTACGACCCATAGCACTATAAGGAGTATGAATGGGAATAAGCCCATAATGATATCGCCAAAAGTATGTGACTTTGGCACAAAATCATAATCGCCGGTAAAAGTACCGTTTTCTTTTGACTCTTTAATGAAGTTTTCCAGGTTTTCAATTGAACCGACTCCCACCGTGAGCATAGGACGGGAGAGGGGCTGCAAGGCTACGTCGGGGAAGATGTACTTTGCCGAATCCGGAATAATGAACACCTCCATATTACCAAGATTGGTATATACTTTGATACTGCTCACGTAACCTTTCTCCATATAATTTTCAAAATCGGAATATGAAGCCTTACCGGTAAGACCTGAGTTACCATCTTTGAGTAGAATATAACCTAATACAATAAAAAGAGTCAGATATAGCCAGGATTGGATTTTAAACCCGGTGCCCTCTTTTTTGTCTTTATTATTATTTTTTTTGTTGTCTGCCATATAGATTTTATCAGAAAGTTATGTCAAGGTTTCAGTCAATTTTATTTATACTATGTCAGGTATCTCTTCAAGCAGAGCGTCGGCCCACAGATGTTCCAGATCATAGAACTTGCGGAGTTCAGGGATGAATATGTGTACCATAACGTCACCATAATCCATAGCAATCCAGTGTGCGTATCGGGTGCCCTCGGTAAAATAGGGTTTGCGGTTCTCTTTGATTTTCACGGTTTCCCGTACCGAATCAAGGATTGCAACAGTCTGATTGGGTGTCCCACCCTCACATATTACGAAGTAATGACATACGGCATCCTCTAAACCTGTAAGATCAACCACAGTAATGCTTTCGCCTTTCTTTTCCTGAATACCTTCAATGATACTGTTTATAATGCTCTCTCTCTCTTTCTTTGCCATTGGCCGGTTATTGTTAGTAAATTCGAATTCACAGATTGCAAAAGTAGTGAAAAACTTACAAGTATGTAAGATTCCGTTTTTAAATTGTTAAAGAGTCAAATCTTTTTAAATACACCATGTTCTGTAAGTCTGTATGTAATGGAGGTCCGATATCGGATATTCCGATAGTGTGGACTCTCGTTTTCCCTTTAATGAATATGCGCAAAAATGTGCCAAATTGTTTGAATTTACAAAAAATACCGTATATTTGCACCGCTTTTTAGCAGAGTTTGGGCTATGGTGTAATGGTAACACTGCAGATTCTGGTCCTGCCTTTCCTGGTTCGAGTCCGGGTAGCCCAGCAGAAAAACGTATTCGTGCGTTTTTTTTGTGTATATGCAGCGCACATGACAGATATTCACAATCTCCGAATTTAAGTGGAAAGCATGAGCAGTTCGCGGTAGATACTGATATAGCTTGCCATGTGATTGTCATATGTGAATCCTTTTGCGTAGTTTTCATTTTCTGTAACCATTTTCGGATTCTTCTTATATGAATCAATAGCTTCTCTAATTTTTTCTGCAATATGTTCGGGTTGGAAATTTTTCAGAAAGAACACATGGTTTGAGCCTATCTCCTTTAATGAAGTCTTGTCCGATGAGATGACCGGCTTCCCGAATGACATGACTTCAATTACCGGCAATCCGAAACCTTCGAACAGAGATGGGAAAACAAAGGCTTCACAATGAGCATACAGCCATACTTTTTCAGAGTGTTTGATATTACCTGTAAGAAAAATGTTCTCTATTTTTTCATCGGCAATCCTTTTTCTTATCATTTCGGCATAATCGGTGCTGACGCTTCCTGAGATTATCAGGTTGTATTCAGGCATCAGTTTCATTGCATCCAGCATTACGTGAAAATTCTTTTTCCACCTTATTTGTCCGATTGAAAAGAGGAACTTCTTTTCTGTCAGGACAGGTATGTCAGGCATTGTTCCGGATGATACGGGGCTGAATTCCACTCCGTTATAAATGACCGTGATGGGCTTATCAGTTGGAAAATGCTTCATGACATCTGTTCTGGTGAACTGTGAGATAGATACTAATCTGTCTGCGCGTTGTATCTTTTTTTCGAAGTATTGAGCATATTTTTCTCTCTTCAGACCTCTTTTCTCATATATAAAATTGATGTCATGGATAGTCAGAATCTGTTTTGTTGATCTCCGCGAGGGCTTGAAGCGGCTTAACTGGTGAATCGAATGCCAAAGGTCAAATTTGGGAAACAGAAACGGGAATATGGTGTATATTTTGTTACTGATATGATAATGGACATCCTTTCCAAAGGCTCCTACGTAACGTTTTGGAACCAGCAGATGAACCTCAAAATCCATACTTCCTGCATTCTTTTCGAAATATTTGGCATAATTGTATGCTACCTGCCCTAATCCGCAGTCAATGTGCTTGAGAATAGAAAGGTCAATAAGAATTTTTTTCATCAAAACCGTCTTTTTTCAGACTGATAGAAATCCAGAAGGTCCTGTGCTGCTTCAAATGAAGTTTGCTTGCCTGACAAAACCCTTTTTTCGGCATCAACAAGTCTTTCCGCTATTTCGGGATGGTTATAAAAATCATTTTTAAGTGATTCGTTTATACTCTCGTACATCCAATATTTGGCCTGTTCGTTGCGGCGGTGCTCAAAAAAACCGTTCTCCTTAACGAAGTCAATGTAACTCCATATCATATTAAATACCTCTTTTATCCGATACCCGTAGAATCCCGAGTAGGTGAGTACCTGCGGAGTCCAACCGCTTTTTGGAGCGGGGAACAGATGCAGGACGTTGCGGAACAGGTTGGCTGCAATTTCGGCGTTTTGTTTGTTGTCGCCGTCAGCCTTGTTTATGACAATACCGTCGGCCATCTCCATTATGCCCCGTTTTATACCCTGCAGTTCATCGCCCATACCGGTCAATTGTATGAAGAGGAAGAAATCCACCATTGAATGGACGGCGGTCTCACCCTGACCTACACCCACTGTCTCCACGAATATCTTGTCAAAACCGGCGGCTTCGCACAGTATTATAGTTTCACGGGTTTTACGTGCCACTCCACCAAGAGAACCGGCCGATGGACTGGGACGGATAAAGGCGTTAGGATGTGCGGTCAGGCGTTCCATGCGGGTTTTATCACCTAAAATGCTTCCTTTGGTGCGTTCCGAACTGGGGTCTATGGCAAGTACGGCCAACTTGCCACCCTCCTTTAAGACGTGCATCCCGAATGTGTCTATCGAAGTGCTTTTGCCTGCACCCGGAACACCGCTTATGCCTATGCGTACAGAGTTACCCGAGTAGGGAAGGCATTTTTCAATTACCTCTCGGGCTATAGTCTGATGTTCGGGCCGCAGGCTCTCAATCAGGGTTACTGCGCGGCTCAGTATTGTTATGTCGCCTTTCAGAATACCTTCGACAAATTCCGATGCTGACAGTTTTGGTTTGCGTTGGCGGTGTTTCCTGAAGTAGGGATTTACAGAATCCGGTTGGACAACTCCGCTGCTAACCTTAATTCCCTTATATTCTTCGCTGTTTTCAGGATGATCCATAGTTATATTTTTATTTGTTTCGTTTTCACTGTTCTCTTCTGCTGAGGTTCATCGAAATGGTGGATGATTTTCAGTACAATCCAGGCTATCAAACCACAAAGCAGATAAATTATTGTCTGGCAAGAGTGCAGTACAAGCGATAAAGGCTGAGCATCAATTTCCGGTACGCCGTATATACCGAGCATCTTGACTATTGCAAAGTTCCACGGACCGGCTCCGTTCGGAGTAGGGATCAATACGGCCACATTGCTGACTGCAAAGCATGCGAATCCGGCCAGCGGTCCTATTGCCGCCGTCGAAGGCAGGCTGTAGAAAGCCAGATAGAGCTCCAAGTAATAACACACCCATATGCCGATAGAATAGAATATAAAAAGAGGCAATCGGCTTATATGTCGCAGAGAGAGAAATCCTTCCTTAAACTCTCTGATGAAATTCTTTATCTTATATCCAAGATGGAATTTACGGTGGTACAGCCATAATAGTAAAATCAGAGAGAGTATGACTATTATCCACAAAAATGTAGGACTCCGGAAAAACGGAATGTCCGATTCGGATGTGGATATGAGCAACGTCTCCGCTTCGGCTGCAGGGGAGGTGTTGTCAGGATTTATTAAAAGTTTGAATTGTTTAAATTGCGAAAGGATACCGGCCAGTGTAATTAACACGAGCAGAAACGCATCTACAACCCTTTCGGCTACAAGTGTTCCCAAACCTTTACTGAACGGGACACCGGCATTGCGTTCAAGTATGCTGCAGCGGAACACCTCACCCACTCTCGGAATTACTATATTGGTCGCATAACCGGTAAAAACTGTTAGTACGGTATCTTTACGAGGCACTTTATGACCTATGGGTTCCAGCAGCAGATTCCATCTCAAGCCACGAAATAACGGACCAAAGGCACTGAAGGCAAGTGCTGCGGCCAGCCAATGCCAGTTAATACGCTTAATATCATTTGCTAAGCGTGAAAAATCGTAGTTCCTATACGTGAAATATAGTATCAGAGCCGCTATTAACAACGGTATAAGTATCTTGAGTGTCGTTGAAACAATCTTTTTCATTGTGCGTGGTTCACTATGAATTTTTTTTTACCTTTGCCGCTTGAATGCTTACGGAAGGTCAGTATTCAAAATGCAAAGATAGCAAAATGCAAAGATAGAAGGATAATCGGTACGAGGACCGGAGTTCCGGTTATTTTTGCCTTAAGTTTAACCCAAATGATTCCATATGGACGACTTTGATGCGGACAGTAAGACCGAAAAAAGCATTAGGCCAACATTTCCTGAGGGATATGGATATCGCTCGGGCAATTGCCGGTACCGTTGATCTGTGTGCCGACCTTCCGATTCTTGAAATAGGACCCGGAACGGGTGTTCTGACTCAATTCCTCTACCGGAAGGGTCGTCAGCTGAAAGTTGTTGAGATTGACAGTGAATCGGTTCTCTATCTGCGCGAGAACTATCCCGATTTGGATATAATTGAGAGTGATTTCCTCAAACTTGACCTGCAAAGTCTTTTCGACGGCCGCCAATTCGTCCTTACGGGTAACTACCCTTACAATATATCTAGTCAGATACTCTTCAAAATGCTTGATAATATGGCGCTTATACCATGTTGCACGGGTATGTTGCAGCGTGAAGTAGCCCGACGTATCTGTTCGGGACCCAGGAACAAGGAGTACGGCATACTGAGTGTACTGATCCAGGCATGGTATAATACCGAATACCTCTTTACGGTGGACGAAAAGGTGTTTGATCCGCCTCCTAAAGTCAAAAGTGCCGTCATAAGGATGACAAGGAACGACCGTGTTTCGCTAGGTTGCGATAAGATGCTCTTTAAGAAAGTAGTTAAAACTACTTTTGGAATGCGCCGAAAGATGATACGCAACTCACTAAGGCAGGTCTGTGAGAAGGATGTCCCTCTACCTATGGATTGTCCTTACCTGGAAAAACGTCCCGAGCAGCTTTCTGTCGAAGACTTCATAACGTTGACTAATATGATCGATTCGCTCAAAGCGTGACGGAGAAACAATACAAACAGAGATAATTTATCGAAATTTTTTTACTGGCTCCGTTTTGGGGGTCGCAAAATATTCAGAACTATGGAGAAGGAATTTCTGGATAACATTATTGAAATAATTGAGAATCAGGATGCGGTAAAGTTGAAAATCATCTTGGATGATATGCATCCGGCCGATATAGCCGAGCTGTGTGATATGCTCAATGTTGATGATGCCCGTTTAATTTATCATCAGTTGGACAATGAGACGGCAGCTGACGTCTTGGTCGAAATGGACGAGGATAATCGGAAACGTCTGTTGGATGAACTGCCTTCGGAGGTAATTGCCAAAAAGTTCATCGACAATATGGAGACCGATGATGCTGTCGATATTATACAGGATTTGGATGAGGAGAAACAGGAGGAGGTACTTGCTCATATAGACGACATCGAGCAGGCCAGCGACATTGTTGATCTCATGCAGTACGATGAGGATTCTGCCGGTGGACTTATGGCTACAGAAATGGTTGTGGTCAATGAGAATATGAGTATGCCGGAGTGTTTGCAGGAGATGCGTAAACAAGCCGAAGACCTTGATGATATATATAATGTGTATGTGGTTGACGATGACGGTCGCCTGAAAGGTGTGTTCCCGTTGAAGAAGATGATAACCAATCCATCGGTTTCGAAGGTGAAATATGTGATGGATGAAGATTTGATAAGTACGAGAGTGGAAACGCCGATTGATGAAGTGGTACAGTTGATTGAAAAATATAATCTGGTATCGGTGCCGGTTATTGACAGTATAGGCAGACTGCAGGGACAGATAACCGTTGATGATGTGATTGATGAGTTACGTGAACAGCAGGAGCATGACTATCAGATGGCATCGGGTCTTACCGGCTACGTTGAGCCTGCCGATAGTGTTTTTCGTCAGATGTGGTCGCGTGTTCCCTGGTTGCTTATAGGTATTTTTGGGGGAATCTTGAATTCCAAACTTCTGGAACATTTCGAATCGTCGTTTGCCGCTTTTACATCACTGCTCTTCTTCATTCCATTGATTGGGGGTACAGGCGGGAATGTGGGTACACAGTCATCGGCTTTGGTGGTACAGGGATTGGCAAACGGTTCACTTAACACTTCGAACATCTTGAGACAGGTCTTCAAAGAGTCAGCCGTAGCCTTAATGAATGCAATCGCATTATCGCTTTTGGTCTTTGTATATAACGTTTTCGCTTTCGGTCTGGCAGACCCTGTTACCTATGCCGTACCTATAACTATGTTTATTCTAGTGATTGTGGCAACACTCTGGGGAACACTGCTTCCGCTGCTTTTTGAGAAGATCAATATTGACCCTGCAATAGCTACCGGTCCGTTCGTACAGATTGGCAATGACCTTTTGGGTATGAATATTTATATGGTGGTCATTACTATGCTTATATATTGATACAATTGGTTTTTTAGTAAAATTAATAAAAAAATTAGCGAATTTGATATAAATTTCTTTTATTTGCATCATACAAACAATGTATTAATTTCCCGGGAAGATGAATGAGGAATTGAACACACCAAACTTACATAAAGAAACAGAAAAAACTGAAGCTGAAGCGCAGAATCCGGCACAAGGTAGCGTTACGCGTGAAGATATTATCTCGCGGCTTCAGGATATGGTAAGTGATATATCTTTAGCCAAAAGACAGGAGTTGGAATCCCTGAAGCAGACTTTCTATAAGCTTCAGAGAGCAGCTAATGAGGAGCAGATCGCTGTTTTTGTGGCAGGTGGAGGAACGGCTGAGGAATTTAAACCGGAGATTGATCCGCTTGAAGATCCGCTTGAAGATCAGTATCGTAAACTGATGACTATAATAAAGAAGAAGAAAGCTGCTGCTCAGGAGGCGCTTGAAGTGGTAAAGAAAGAGAATCTCAAAAAGAAAAGAGAACTGCTGGATCGTTTCAAGGAGCTTATTGATAAAGCCGATATTGAGGGTGCACCTTACAGTGAATACAGGGCTATTGCTCAGGAGTGGAAAGAGCTCAAGGAGGTTCCCGCCGAGCACGCCAATGAGCTGTGGAGGACATATCAGCAGTATAATGAGCAGTTTTACGATATCCAGAGACTCAATAATGAGTTTCGCGAATATGACTTTCGAAAAAACATGGAGGCCAAGACCGCAATATGCGAGGAGGCTGAGAGATTGGCCGATGAACCCGATGTGATTGCGGCTTTCCGTAAGCTTCAGAAACTGCATCAGGATTTCCGTGAGACAGGCCCCGTTTCAAGGGAGTCCCGAGAGGAGATATGGGCTCGTTTCAAGGCTGCTTCAACCATAATTAACCGTAAACACCAGCAGCATTTTGAGGAGATAAAGAAGCGGGAACAGATGCATCTTGATCAGAAGATTGTTATATGTGAACTTATTGAAGGTATAGAATATGATAAACTGACCACTTTCCAAAGCTGGAACTACAAGACTCAGGAGGTACTCGCGCTTCAAAAAAAATGGAGAGACATAGGTTACGCTCCGGCTAAGCATAACCAGAAGATATTTGAACGTTACCGTGCTGCTTGTGATGAATTCTTCCGTCGTAAAGGAGAGTATTTTAAGGAGGCCAAGAGCAATATGGGTGAGAATCTGGAAAAGAAGACAGCTCTGTGTGAGCAAGTTGAAGCACTCAAAGATAGCACTGACTGGAAAGCTACAGGCGACATCATTGCCGGACTCCAAAAACAGTGGCGTGAGATAGGTCCTGTCCAGAAGAAATACACCAATCAGTTGTGGAAACGGTTTATGGCTGCTTGTGACTATTTTTATGAGCAGCGTGATAAGAACACATCATCCAAAAAACGTGAGGAGAATGACAATCTGGCGCGTAAAAAAGAGATTCTGGCACAGCTCAAGAGCTATAACCCGGAATCTTTGTCAGATGAAGATATCAATGCTATTCAGGATATGGTTGACGAGTGGCACAATATAGGTTTCGTTCCGTTTAAACTCAAGGATAAGATTGCCGCCCAGTTTAAGGAGGCTATAGAGCCTTTTTCAAATGTGGTCAGAGTCGATCGTTCACGCCGTCGTTCCCAGCGCGGTTCTTCAGCCCGCGAAACAGCTTCTCCGCGTGACAAACTGATGCGTCAGTATGAGAATAAGAAAAATGAGATCCAGATATACGAGAATAATCTGGCTTCAATCAACACTTCCAGCAGTTCGGGCAATACTCTGGTAGATTCTATCAAAGAGAATATCGAATCGCTTAAGGCCGAGGCCGAAGAACTGATGGAGCAGATTCGTCAGCTCGAAGATTCTGAAACCAAGTGAGTTGCTGATTTGTAAAAGATTAAAAAAGATAACGGATTGACCTATATGAGGTCAATCCGTTATCTTTTGTCTGGCACTCTGCGGAATAGGTCCTTTGTTTACTGATTATTGAAATCTACCAGAATACGAAAAACCTTACCGGGTTCCTGAGCCCATTTTTGCATGGCCTCCTGAGCCTTTTCGGGTTTTACGCAGGCTGAAATAAGGTCATCCTTAGGGCAGTTATCTTTTTGCAGATAGCGTATGACAGCTTCAAAATCAAGAGTAGTGGCATTGCGGGAACCGTACATGTTCAGCTCTTTCTTTACAAAGAGTCCGGTCTGAAAGGTTACGTCATTTTTGGAATAGCCTATAAAGACTACTCTGCCGGAGAAGGCCGCCTCATCAATAGCTGTCCGGTATGTGGAGACGCTGCCTACCGCCTCTATCACGACCTCGGGACCTATGCCGCCGGTAATATTCTGAAGCGTGGAGTGCAGGTCCTCGGTTTTTGAGTTTATGGTAAATGTCGCTCCCAGTCGCCGGGCAATAGTGAGCTTTTCATCATCCAGGTCAACGGCAATGACTGTGGCTCCCCTGAGCGATGCACGCACAATGGCACCCACGCCAATCATTCCGCAGCCAAATATCAGTACTGTATCAGAATCGGTAACACCCGCGCGTGACACAGCATGGAACCCTACGCTCAAAGGTTCTATCAGAGCACAGTTACGGAGAGATATTCCGGGCGCGGGAATGACCTTATGCCAATCTGTTACAATATAGTCACGCATGGCTCCGTCACGCTGTACGCCCAGCGTTTCGTTGAATTCACAGGCGTTGCCGTGTCCGGAATGGCATGCCGCACAATATCCGCAGTTTGTGTAGGGATTGACCGTTACAGCCATTCCGGGTTTGAGAAAATTCGGTACTCCGACACCCGTCTCCTTTATAACAGCGCTTATCTCGTGGCCGGGTACGACAGCCTCTTTGGCCATCAAATTGCGACCTAAAAAGGTGTTCAGGTCAGAACCGCAGAACCCCACATATTTTATGTCGAGCAGCACTTCGCCTTGACCGGCCACCGGTTTGGGTACGGTTTCAACTACTATGTTCCCCTCTGAAATAATTCTGATCTGTCTCATATCTGTAATCTAAAATTACACAGCGCTGTTAAGAGAGTCCAATCAATTCACTACCCGATGTCCTTTCCAACCGTACCAACCACAAACCACAAAACATACCAGTGGGATAAGATATGCAATGTTGGGGTTCTCAATTGATTTCTGGACGTATGCCGTAAGAATAGGTAAAATTGAGTTACCAACTATGGCCATGACCAGAAATGCCGACCCGCTCTTGGTGTCTTCTTTGAGGTCGGTAATCGCAAGCGAGAACTGGGTGGGGTACATTATTGACATGAAGAACGAAATTCCCATCATGGCATATACGGCTGTCTTACCACCCATCACAGATATTACAACACATAGTAATACACTTGCCACGCTGTAAACCACCAGCATGTTTTCTGGACGGAATTTGACCATCAGTGTGGTGCCAATCCATCGGCCAAGAAGGAAGAAAAGCATATAAAAACCAAAAAACGTAGTTGCCTGGCTATAGGACATTCCCACATAGTTGATGCAGTAAACCAGAAATAGACTGTTCAAGGCTGTCTGGCCGCCATTGTAGAAAAACTGCGCTATCACGCCGTTTCTCAGGTGGTTGCGTTTCAGTACCTTAAAAGAGATCAGCTTGTGTATGTCTTTTTCGGAAGTTTCGGTCTGGATGCGCGGCAATTTGGTGAAAATAAAGATTATTGCTATGACAATGAGCACTATGGCAAAAATGGCATATGTCATGCGGAAAGTGTGTATCTCGGTCTCAAGAGAGCCTGTATTCTCGGTTCCCAGAATTATTTTACTCAGAAACATGGCAGCTATAAAGGCGCCCAGTCCATTGAAAGCCTGTGCCAGGTTGAGGCGGCGGGGCGCTGTAGCAGGATCGCCCAACTCAGTGACGTAGGGGTTGGCGGCTGTCTCAAGGAAGCACATACCTGTAGCTACAACGAAAAATGCACATAGATATAGCGGGAAGCTGTGCAGCCGGGTAACCGGCAGGAACAATAGTCCGCCGGCAGCGGCAATAAGGAGTCCCAGAACAATACCTGCCTTGTAGCTGAAGCGCTTCATGAACATGGCTATGGGGATAGGGAAGAGGAAATAGGCAAACCAGTATGAGGTCTCCACAAATTCTGCCCTGGCCTGATCGATATCAAACAGGGTCATCATTTTCTTTACGACCGGTGAGAGCAGGTTGTTACTGATTGCCCACAGGAAGAAGAGGCACATCACCATTATCAGCGCAACGGTGGTGCCGGTTGTTTTTTTAGTCTGGTTCATTCTGACATATTTTTAATATAAGGTAAATTGATTTCAGTCTCTATTCCGTAGAATCGGGCCGCATTAAGACCTAGGAACAACTCCTTGTCCCGGATGCTCATTTCGCGGCTTTTCAGTATGAAGTCATAGGACATACGGTATGTTATGGCGGTTATTGTGCGCGGATAGTCTGAACCCCACATCAGTTTTTCCATACCCACCTCCGATGCCGCTTCGAGTATGGCTCTGATTGCTCCGTCAAACGGGTAGAACTCGCTGTTGAAGAGCCATGTTATGCCACCGGATTCTATCATCACGTTTTTGTGGCGTGCCAGCCGTATCTGTTCAATCCAGCCGGTGACTGTGACCATACCGAAATGACCTATTGCTATTTTAAGGTCGGGACATTCTTGAATGACCTCTTCCATCTCCGGTACTTGAAGAACTCCATCCTCCAGTGTTATTGAGAGTATTATGCCCTGTTTTTCCATGAGACGGAACATATCCATCATCTCGGAGCAGGTAAGCATAACACGTCCTTCAGGAGTTTGCAGCCTGTGTCCGGGAATGGCAAGCGCCCTGAATCCGCCGGCGATGAGCTGTCGGGCCTGTTCCAAGTATCCTGGTTTGCGGTATTCGCACATACCGCATACCAGGAAACGGCTTGGGTAACGTTTCTGTACGTCAGCCAGATAATCGTTCTGTATCCCGTCTATGAACTCCTGAACCACGACTGCGGCAGTGACCTGAGCGTAGTCCATATTGGAGAGGAAAACCTCGGCGGTGTTGCGTCCGTCTATGAGGAAGGGTGGCAGCATCTGGCGCACCTCGCCCATGAAGAGCGAGCGCCCGTTCTCAAGGGTAAGTATCGGCTGACCGTTCACCATGGTATCCTGACGGAGCCATAGGTGTGAGTGCGCATCTATAATCTTCATCATGAGTTGCACCAGGAAACCCTATACTGTTTACCGATTATCTCACGTACTTCAAATACCAGATCCCAATTAAGCGGTTCCTGAACAACCTTAATGTTTTTCAGGACATTGGCCGGATTGGCCGAGCTGAAGAGGGTGGTGGCTATGCGCGGGTTGCTGCATGAGTATTGCACGGCAAGCTTCTCTATGGATGTACCGCGTCTCTTGCAGTGACGGGCGGCTTTGGCGCATGCTTCAACCAAAGGTTTGGGAGCCGGATGCCAGTCGGGAATACCGCGCTCCGAAAGCAGGCCCATGGCAAGCGGCGAAGCATTTATCACGCCTACGCCCTTCTGCTCGAAATATCCCAGATAGTCGTTGAGCTTGTCATCGTTCAGGCAGAAGTGGCAAAAGTTGAGTACGCTTTCAACCGTGCCTGCCGGTGTGCGGTCAACCACCCATTTGAGATTTTCAAGTTGCAGGTCGGTTATACCCACGTGACTTACCACGCCTTTATTGCGCAGTTCAACCAGTGCCGGCAGTGTCTCATCGACAATCTTCTGCAGGCCACCCGGAAGTTTTACCTGAAACTCTATGTCGTGTACATTGATAAGGTCAATATGGTCCACATTTAGACGTTCCATGCTCTCATAGACGCTCTCGGTGGCGCGTTTTGCACTGTAATCCCATGTGTTAACACCATCCTTACCGTAGCGGCCCACCTTGGTAGAGAGCAGATATTTATCACGCGGTATCTGCTTTAGAGCCTTACCCAGCACAGTTTCGGCCTTATAGTGGCCGTAGTAGGGCGACACATCTATGAAGTTTAGGCCGTTATCTATAGCCGTAAATACAGCCTCAATAGCCTGTTTCTCATTGATCTCACGGAATACGCCTCCCAGTGACGATGCTCCAAAGGCAAGCCTTGCTACCTTCATTCCGGTCTTTCCGATTTCATTGTATTTGAGCTCCATAAAAATTGGTTAGTTTTAGGTTAATAAATTAGTCATCCAAATATAGTCATTCTGTTTGATGCGTCATAATAAAATCACGACACTCTTCCATAAGCCACTTGGGAGTTGATGTTGCTCCGCAGATACCTATTGAACTTACTCCTTTGAGCAGATCAAGATTTATATCTTCTTTACCTTCAATAAAATATGAATGCGGATTTACTTTAAGACATTCGTTGAACAGTACTTTTCCGTTGGAGCTTTTCCGTCCTGACACAAATAGGATTACGTCATGCCGGCTTGCAAATCCACGGATATTCTCCCGTCGGTGCGAAACCTGTCCGCAGACAGTGTTATTATGTATAAAACGATGTCCCTCTTTGACTCTTTCAGCTATCTTTTCAATGAGTTGGCTGTAACTGGATGCCGATTTGGTGGTTTGCGAATATAGGAAAATATCTTTTGTGAAATCGATCAGATCAATTTCATCGGACGATTCTATCACAAGGGCATTGCCATCGGTCTGCCCGACAAGTCCCAATACTTCGGCATGGCCTTTCTGTCCAAATATTATTATCTGCTGAGTTGCCGGGTCCATTTCCCGATACTGTTTGTGAATGCGTTGTTGGAGCTTAAGCACGACAGGGCATGTGGCATCAATAATGGTAATGCCGTTTTGTCGGGCAATGTTGTATGTTGATGGAGGTTCGCCATGAGCACGTAGCAGTACTTTGGTATCATGAAGCGTATTCAATTCGTCATGGTTTATGGTCTTCAGACCCAGTTTCTGCAGACGGGTACATTCGATTCCGTTGTGGACTATGTCGCCAAGACAATAGAGCCCGTCGCCCTTGCGCAGTTCCTCTTCTGCCTTTCCGATGGCCGAAAGCACACCGAAGCAGAATCCCGAATCGCGATCAATCTCTATCTTCATTTGCAGATTTGATTTCCAAATACCGGTTCATCAGCCATTCATTCTGTTCTTCAAATGTCATGTGGCTGTTGTCCAATACAATTGCGTCATCGGCCTTTCTCAAAGGGGATACGGACCGATGTGAATCGATATAGTCTCTTTCCCGTACGTTTTTCAGTACATCTTCGAATTTGGGTTGTTCTCCTTTTTGCACCAGTTCGTCATAACGGCGCCGGGCGCGTATCTCTTCCGATGCAGTTATGAAAATCTTCAGCTCGGCATCGGGAAAGACGGTGGTCCCGATATCGCGACCATCCATTATGATTGCCCCTTCGGCGCCCATGCGTCTCTGCTCTACAGTCATCGCTTCACGCACAAATCCTATTGCTGAAATAGGACTGACACTGTTTGAAACTTCCATCCCGCGGATTTCATTCTCAACATTTTCTCCATTCAGGATGGTGTATTGTCTGCCGTCACTATCCTTTCCAAAAGTTATTTTTATGTTGTTTATCTCTTTGCGCAGGGACTCTTCATCAATGGTGTTATCATGAATAAAGCCGCGTCTTAAGGCATATAGGGTAACGGCACGGTACATGGCACCCGTATCAATATAGGTATATCCCGTCTTTGCCGCAAGAGTCTTTGCCATAGTGCTTTTGCCACATGATGAATGTCCGTCAATCGCAATTATTATCTTTTTCATTTTTTACAATATGAATGCTATGTTCAACAGCAACGATGATTCCGATACCTGATATTTGCCGTATGATACGAAAAAAGAGAATCTATCCAAATGTAGTCCTGCTCCCGTAGTTATCCCCGTAAAACCGCGGCTGCCTTTTTCCGACATCTCCAGACGGCGACAGAGATTGCATCCTGCAGCCAGATAGAACCGTTCGGTCAGAAACAGGTCGACGCCATACGACATATGACGCTTCAGAATCTCACTGAATTCTCTTTTTTCTTCATCGGTAAAATAGAAATCATCGGCATCCCAGTCGGTCAATCTGTCCAGAGTCAGCGTGAACCGGAGTGGCGCATGTGCCAGTTTCCAAGAGACTCCCGTGCTCAGGTTAAAAGGAATTTTCTGGAAGGTGTTTTCAAATGCCTTGACCTGACCGCCCAGGTTTGTTGCGGCCAATCCTATGGTCACCCCTTTGTCTTGCATAGAGTATAACAGTCCAATATTGACTCCTACCGCTATTGAAGTTTTGGAGCTGTAACGCGAACAGATAAAGTTTCCGGTCACACCGCCGTCCAGATTGTCGGTAAGCTTATAGGCATAGGTTATACCTACCTCCATATCTTTGCTTTTGAATGTCCCGGTTTCAATTCCGCTGGCGTCTCTCCCCTCCATCTTGCCGTAGTTGACATACATGGCATTGAATGCATATCGGGAACGGTCGTCAAGAGGACTGCTCCAACTGGCGCCCGCCACCTTTGTTTGAGCGAACCAGGTCATGGCATTAAGTCCGATTGTTGACGACGTGGTTCCTGCAAGCAGCGCAGGATTTGAGAGGAAAAGCGCTATATCGGCGTCGGGAATAGATACCACGTTGCCGCCAAGCGCCGCCCCATGAGCCGAGGAGGGCAGTCTTGTAAACTCGAAGGCGGTCTGAAGATTCTGTCCGCTGGCAGTCTGCAGGCAGACAATCAGCCACAACAGCAGTACAAAAGTTAACGTTTTTTTCATATACGAAGGCAAAAGTAATCATTTGATTGTCAACCTCTGTTTATCTGTGCAAAAAAAACATAATATTGCGATTTTAGTTAGTACTAAAAGAAAAAAGAATTATTTTTGCCAATAAAGTGTTATTTTTGTCGATTCAAAGAACTTTAAAATTAAAAATATGGAAGTAAAGAAGTCTAAACATGCGGACCTTGAGAGAAGCAAGTCCACATTCTTGCTCATGGGTTTCGTATTTGCATTTGCCGTAATTTTTGTGGCATTGGAATGGACACAGGGTGCCGAGAAAGAGGACAATTCCGATATTTATGGTGTCAGGGATTTGACTTTCATTGACGAGGAAATGATCCCTATCACGTTGCCTGAGAAGAAGACGGTACAACCCCCTCCACAGTCCACCTCTAAAGCCGAGATCATCGAAATCATCGAAGATGATGCCGATGTTGTGGAAGATATATTGATATCTACCGAGGACCAGACAACTTTTGTTGATATTTCGGCTATGGATGTGGTATATGTAGAGCCGGAACCCGAGGAGGAAGAGATATTCATGGTTGTTGAGGATCAGCCTGAATTCCCCGGAGGTACTGCGGCCCTTTTGGAATATTTGCGCAAAAACATTAAGTACCCGGCTATCTGTCGTGAAAATAACATTCAGGGACGTGTACTTATACAGTTTATTGTGAACAGGGATGGTACTGTTGTAGATCCTGAGGTTGTCAGAAGTGTTGACCCGAATCTTGACAGAGAGGCTTTGAGGGTTATCTCTACCATGCCTAAGTGGAAGCCGGGACTTCAGCGCGGTAAGCCTGTGCGTGTTAAGTTCACAGTACCGGTTAACTTCAAACTTAATTGATATAGATTTTGAAGAAGGGGTTTTTTAAGCCCCTTCTTCTTTATATCAATTCCGGATATTTTATGTTTAAAGCTGATCAGATAGCTAAAGAGCTTGAGGATTATCTTCAGGGTTTGGAATATGTCCGTAATCCTGAAGGATTATATATACCGGTTCGCTATGCCCTTTCAGCCGGGGGAAAAAGAATCCGGCCGGTGCTTCTGGTCATGGCTTACAATCTCTATTCCGATGAAATAAGAAAAGCTTTCGGCGCCGCCGCCGCAATGGAGATTTTCCATAACTTCACGCTTTTGCATGACGATCTTATGGATAATGCCGATGTGAGACGCGGTATGGACACCGTACACAAAAAATGGAATGCCAACACGGCAATCCTCTCGGGTGATGTCATGCTTATGCTGGCATGCCGTTATTTGACAGATGCCTCGGGGAAGAACCCTAAACCGATTCTGGATATTGCTCTGGATACGTTCATAGGTATTATGGAGGGACAGCAGTATGATATGGAGTTTGAGACTCGCGATGATGTAACAGAAGAGGATTATATCGAGATGATCCGTCTTAAGACTTCTGTGCTGCTTGCTGCCTGCCTCAAGATAGGTGCGCTCCTTGCAGGAGCCGGAGAATCGGACGCCAACCTCCTTTACCGGTTCGGCGAGAAGGTGGGACTGGCATTCCAAATTCAGGATGACCTGCTTGACGTATATGGGGACCCCAAGGTCTTCGGGAAAAAAACAGGAGGGGATATCCTGTGCAACAAGAAGACTTACCTCTATATAAATGCATACAGGCGTGCCGATGCTGCCATGCGAAAGGAGTTGGACAGGTGGAGAGTATATGACGGCGATGATCCGCAGTCTAAAATAGATGCCGTTAAGGAAGTATATGATGCCGTTCATGTCAGGGAGCAGTCGGAGAAGCTGATAGAATCTCTGTTCGGTCAGGCTGCCTCTGTTTTGGCCGAGGTGAACCTGCCCGATGCAAGAAAAACTGTTCTGGAGGAATATGTGAAAAAGCTGATGAACAGAGTTCAATAAAGAGTTATGCCGTACAGAAGACTTCCCAATACAGATAAAGCCAGAATCCGTTCACTTGCAACAGCAGTGGACAAGATGAAGAACAGTTATTATTATGCTCCGGTTCTTTCACCTGAACTTTTTAACAGGGCGGAGAAGAAGTTACAGCAGTTCCGTGAGACTGTTGACCGCTATCTTGCAGCACAAAAAAGACAGATCAGCAACTCCAAATCGGACATATATCAGACCAGATTAAAAAACGCCCGTATGTATGTGTCGCATTTTCTGACGGTATTTAATCTCTGTGTTAAACGGGGTGAAATGAAGACTTCCGACAGACTTTTCTATTCTCTTGACGAGAATAACGGGGAACTGCCCGATTTGTCAAGTGATATTTCGGTTATCCGATGCTGCCAAAATACCATAAAGGGTGAGAAGCTAAGGACCATGAAGGGCGGAATACCTATTTACAATCCCACAATTGCCAAAGTCAATGTCCACTTTGACCTGTTCCAGGAGTTGTATAAAAAGCAGTGCGAACTTCGTCGGCTTACGGAAGAGAGCCTTGCTGCGGTTGCACTTATGCGACCTGAGATCGATGAGGTGATAGTTGAGGTATGGAATTCGGTCGAAAACTATTTTAAGGATCTTGAGGGCGAGAAAAAACTCAAATCTTGTCGGGATTACGGCCTGATATATTATTACCGCAAAGGTGAAAAAACTGATTGACACCCATTGTCATATATATACCAAGGAGTTTTACCATGATCTTCCTGAAGTGATAAGCCGTGCCCGCGAATCGGGGTTGGAATATCTTTTGCTGCCTAACATCGACAATTCTACCGTTGACAGGATGCTCCGCCTCTGTGACACCTGGCCGGATATTTGTAAACCCATGATCGGGCTTCATCCCGGTGATCTGGATGTAGATTTTCACAGGCAGCTCGATGAATTGAAAAGTCTGCTTGATGCTGACATGATGCCGGGGGGAGTTCGCCGTTATATGGGAATAGGTGAGACGGGCCTGGATCTTTATTGGGATAAGACAAGACTTGATGACCAGATTGAATCTTTCCGAATCCAAATAGAATGGGCACTGGAATATGATCTTCCTATTTCAATTCATTCCAGAGAATCTTTTAAACAGATATATGATGTTTTGTCGGAATATAAAGGTAGTGGGCTCAGAGGCGTTTTTCACTGTTTTTCCGGCAGCTTGGAAGAGGCTGAAGCTCTGATGGAGTTTGAAGGCTTCATGTTCGGAATAGGGGGTGTGCTGACCTTTAAGAAATCCGACCTGCCCAAAGCACTTGAAGTCATACCTCTTGAAAGGGTTGTACTTGAAACAGATGCTCCCTATCTCTCGCCGGTCCCATACAGGGGCAAGCGAAATGAACCCTCATTCATCGTTGCTACAGCTGCACGTCTGGCTGAGGTTTACGGATGCAGTTTTGATGAGGCAGCCGCTTCCACAACGCTCAATGCCCGGTCACTGTTCCGTCTTTGACAAGACGGAGATACAATAACGGTCGCCATTCTCCGTTTATTCAATTACAAAACGGATAAAAATCCGGTATGTCATAATAATATGATAAAGTTTAAAAACTTCAAAAGGATAAGGACAGGCCTTATCATACTTGCTATAATCATAGCTTTCATCTCTCTCTTCGTATCGCAGTCGCTGGTAAATGATCTGTCACGCGAAGAGTATGCCAAGATGGAAATTTTCGCAGAGGCTTACCGTACCCTCAATGCTGCCGATGATGATACTGAGCTAAATCTTGTACTTGAGGTCTTCAAAGGTAACAGAACAATACCGGTAATAGTGGTTGATGAGGAGAGCAACATTGTCAATAATACTTTCCTCAACATAGATATAAGAAAAGGTGATACACTGGCTTATCTGACATCGTATGCCGAACGCATGCGCCAGGCCGGCAATTCAATCAAGATATATTTTGACGATAATGACGAAACCCGTTATTACGAGGTCTGTTTTGATCAATCTCTGCTGCTGAACCGTCTTAAAGTCTATCCTTACATACAGATGTCGGTTGTTGTGCTGTTTGTGCTCATAGCCATTTTTGCTCTGCTCAGTTTTAAGAAGACAGAGCAGAATAAGGTATGGGTGGGACTCTCCAAAGAGACTGCACACCAGTTGGGTACGCCAATATCATCGCTTATGGCCTGGTCCGAGCTGTTCAAAGACAAGTACGATGATCCGCTCATTGATGAGATGGAAAAAGATGTCAACCGATTACAGATGGTGGCGGAGAGGTTTTCCAAGATAGGTTCCATGCCTGAGCCTGTAACAGCCGATATGGTCGGGGTGATGAACGGTGTGATAGAATATGTGGAGCACCGTTCGCCCAAGGGTGTCCGGTTTGTTCGTGATTTCCCCGAACCTCCGGTATATGCAAGAGTAAACTCCTCCCTGTTCGGATGGGTCATAGAAAATTTGTGTAAAAATGCGGTTGACGCGATGGATGGAGACGGAGTCCTTACCATCAGATTGAGGGAAGAAAAGAGTATTGTATCGGTCGAGGTTTCGGATACCGGAAAGGGAATTTCAAAAAAGTCATGGAAAAGTGTCTTTGACCCGGGATATACCACCAAACAGAGAGGGTGGGGACTTGGACTCTCGCTTGCAAAGAGGATTGTTGAAGAGTATCATAAGGGTAAAATATATGTCAATTTTTCGGAATCGGGTAAAGGGACGGTTTTCAGGGTAGAACTTCTTAAATGAGGACTCCCTAAGCGACACCTTCTTTAACCATTTCTTATTGGCTGAAATTTTTAAAATGTGTTCTTTTCTTAGGCCTTTTGATTATGCTGTAGATTATCATGAATAACTCTAAAGTATTATTTTCTAAAAAAAGCATTGATTTCAGAAAATAATATCATATCTTTGTGCCCCGAAAAATGTCAAATGGGCAGGCTGGATATATATAAGGTTGAGCTGAATGGGCTTCAGGAAAAACAGGCTTCATACAGTTGGGTTGTAGATCGGAAGTTTTTCGATGCCGTAGTAGTTGAGGAGGTCAACAATGGCAAGGTCGAAGTCGAACTGACGGTAACGAAACAGTCCGATTTATATCATTTGGAATTCGTTTTGAAAGGGGATGTAATAATAACCTGTGACCGTTGTCTGGATGACATGACGCTTCATATTGAGACTACCGGTGATTTTAAGGTCAGACTTGGTGACGATTATACCGATGACGGTGATATTGTTGTTGTCCCCAGAAAAGACGGTTATATCAATGTCTCATGGTATATATATGAGTTTATAGCCTTGGCAATACCCATTAAGCATGTCCATGCACCCGGCAAATGTAACAAAGGCATGATGGAAAAGCTTAACGGGCATCTGATTGAAGAAGAGGATTTTGAGGATTCCGAAGAGTCAGGGGATTCTGAAGAGACAGACCCCAGATGGGACGATTTGAAAAAAATAAAGGAAAAAAGATAACGATTAAAAATAGAACAAAATGGCACATCCTAAGAGAAGGCAGTCCAAAACCAGAACTGCGAAGAGAAGGACCCACGATAAGGCAGTAGTTCCTACATTGGCAATCTGCTCTAACTGTGGAGCATGGCACGTTTTTCACACAGTATGTGGTGAGTGCGGTTATTATAGAGGCAAGTTGGCAGTGGAAAAAGAGACAGTTGCAGAGTAATGACAAGACATGAAAACGCATCTGGAAGGATGCGTTTTTTTCTTTTATGACATCCATGCACAAGGCCGGTTTTGTAAATATTGTGGGTAATCCCAATGTGGGCAAATCAACGCTTATGAATCTGCTGGTCGGAGATAACCTCTCCATTACCACCTATAAGGCTCAGACCACCCGCCACAGGATAATGGGTATAGTCAATACGGAGGAGTCGCAGATAGTCTTTTCCGATACACCGGGCGTACTCAAACCCAATTACAAACTTCAGGAATCAATGCTGGCTTTTTCGGAATCGGCCCTGGTTGATGCCGATGTGCTTTTATATATGACCGATGTGGTCGAGAAACCTGACAAAAACAGTGATTTTCTTGACAAGGTGGCAAAGATGGAGGTGCCGGTGTTGGTCCTAATCAACAAGATTGACCTTACCGATCAGGAGAATCTTGAAAAACTGGTGGAAATATGGCATGAAAAATTGCCTAAGGCCGAGATAATACCTATATCGGCAAAAAACAAATTCGGGGTGGAGATGATTCTTAAAAGAGTCAATGAACTTATACCGGAATCACCTCCCTACTTTGATAAGGACCAACTGACGGACAAGCCGGCCCGTTTCTTCGTTGCCGAGACTATCAGAGAAAAGATACTGCTGCATTACGATAAAGAGATTCCTTATTCGGTTGAAGTGGTTGTAGAGCAGTTTAAGGAGAACAGAAAAAGGATCCTTATAAACACTGTCATTTATGTGGAGAGAGAGTCTCAGAAAGGAATACTGATAGGGCGTCAGGGACAGGCTTTGAAGCGGGTGGCGATTGAGGCCAGAAAAGATCTTGAGAAATTTTTCGGAAAGAAAATATTTATGGAAATTTTCGTCAAGGTTGATAAGGATTGGCGCAGCTCAGACCTTAAACTAAAAAATTTCGGTTACAAACAGAGCTGATAATCTGTTTTAAAGCACAATTACTGTTGAAACACTATTGGCATGATTTTTGAAATTTGATTTCAACATCTGCGCATATTAAATAAAAAGAGAGACAATATGGGTAACCTGATAGCTATAGTCGGACGTCCTAATGTAGGCAAATCCACACTTTTTAACCGTCTTACACAGACGCGTCAGGCCATTGTGGACGATGTGGCCGGAACTACGCGTGACAGACAATACGGCAAATGCGAGTGGGGAGACCGTTTTTTCTCAGTGGTTGATACCGGAGGCTGGGTTGTCAATTCCGATGACGTATTTGAAGAGGAGATCCGCAAGCAGGTCGAGGTTGCTATTGAGGAGGCCGATGTCATACTTTTTATGGTTGATATAAGGAATGGACTGACCGATCTGGACGATGAGGTCGGCGCTATTTTACGTCGCTCAACCACCCCTGTAATAGTTGTGGCCAACAAGATGGATACTTTCGATCTTCAGTACGGGGCTGCCGAGTTTTACAAATTAGGTTTGGGCGATCCTTTTGCAATATCGGCAGCCAACGGCAGCGGAACAGGTGAACTGCTGGACGAGATAGTCCGCCTATTGCCTTCGGAGAAACAGGCAGAGTCCGATGAAGATATTCCCCGTTTTGCTGTGGTGGGACGTCCGAATGTCGGAAAGAGTTCTATTGTCAATGCGTTTATGGGCGAAGAGCGGAATATCGTCACAGAGATACCGGGAACGACCCGCGATTCCGTTTACACCCGATATACCAAGTTCGGATTTGATTTTTTTCTAGTTGACACGGCCGGTATCAGAAAGAAGAGCAAGGTAGAAGAAGATTTGGAGTTTTACTCCGTCATGCGCTCAATCCGTGCCATTGAGAACAGCGATGTATGTATTCTTATGCTTGACGCAACACGCGGTATTGAAGGTCAGGATCTGAACATTGTCTCTGTGATATTGAGAAATCAGAAGGGGCTTGTGGTGGCTGTGAATAAGTGGGACCTGATTGAAGATCGCAGTGCCAAGGTTATGAAAAGTTACGAGGAGGTGATCCGTTTTCGTCTGGCGCCCTTTACCGATTTCCCGATAATCTTCACATCGGCCACCGAAAAGCAGCGTATTTTTAAGGTGCTTGAGTGTGCAAAGGAGGTCTATCTGCGCAAGACAACCCGGATTTCGACCGGCAAGCTGAACGCAAAGATGCTCCCGCTTATAGAAGCCTATCCGCCTCCATCCATAAAAGGTAAATATATCAAGATAAAATACTGTATGCAACTGCAGGGACCTTCTATTCCATCGTTTATCTTTTTTGCCAATCTGCCGCAATATGTCAAGGAACCTTACAAGCGGTTTTTGGAGAATAAGATTAGGGAAATGTGGAATTTCAGCGGAACCCCTATCAACATTTTCATCAGGCAGAAATAGGGTTACCGTTTCACTTTTGTCGTCACTCCGTTTTTGCGTACCAGCCATATGCCCGGTTGCAGAGGCAGTTCGTCAATCTCCATGTCGGTGCTGTACTCACCCGCAGGTTTTCCGGAAATCGAGAATACCTGTATCATCCCGCTTTTGACAGTCGATTCCTGTAACCCTTTTACCGGCGTGTCGGGTCCGTATCCAAGCCGGAAAGTGACTTTGCCGTCTCTGTTTCTGATGTTGGTCACGGGCAATGTTATGTAGCTGCCGTCATAGACTTTCAACGCCGGGGTACTGTTCATGGTGATGCTGTCCATGCCGTTATAGGGGAAAAGATCACCGCTTCCGCTTTTTACGTCGTCATTATTATCGGCAGGCAGTATTGTATAGTTTTTGGCCGCTGCGTTTACGGTGTTGTTCAGCCATCTCTCCTTCTTGTATGAGACCGACGTGACCATAAGTCCCGAAGCGGGCTGATACTTGAACCATCCCTCATTTTGATGATTTTCCAGAAGAATGAACTTGTTCTCATCGTCGGTGTCCAAGCGCAGCGCCCGGCCGGAATCGTTCAGGTCTTCAAGAGTGTAGGAGCCGGGAGCATCGGCCGATGGTATATCAATCCATCCGAGTGAATAACGTTCAAAGGCTGTGTAGCCCGATGGGGCAAATCCCTTATTCCCATAAGACCCGTAACTCATTATGCTCCAGTAACCCATACCGTTAGATGAACCGCTGGCCGTGTCATAGAAGTCAGGAAGTCCCAGAATGTGTGAGAATTCGTGGCAGAATGTCCCTATGCCATCAATAATACTATCGGAATCCCAGAACAGTTCACATGTGCAAAAATAGTTTACATATGAGATGCCGTAAATATTTTGAAGTGCGATTTCATATTGGTGGGGCCATATGGTGTTGGGATCGGAGCCGCTGTAGTTCTCGCCATTGCCGGCGAAGATGACCCCCAGCATATCCACCTGTCCGTCCCGATCGTTGTCATAAATGGTCAGGTCTGCCAGATTGCCGGATATTATGCTGTCACAAATCTCCTTTACAAGCGTCATGGCATTTGAGGTATCCGTTCCGGGCTTGCTGGTGGTGTTTTTACCATATTTGGCATAACCGTATGCAGCATGAACGGGGCCGATAATGTCAAACGACGGTGAAAAAACGCCGTACGATTGAGCTTCAAAATAATCTTTTATGCTTCCTATGGCGCCTTGAAAGGTCTCTCCTTTGTATGTAACGGTGTTGGTGTATCCTTTCAGATTGCATAAATCCCAATATTTTTTTCTTATCAGTTCGTCATCCATGGTAAATTTCCGGTCAGGAAAATCAACCAGCACTACCAGACAGCGGGGATTGCCTTCAGTGGGAAAATCCCTGACTTTATAACTTCCGGGAGCGGCTGTCATATACGAAGTCCTTGCGGGAGCAGCCGACATAACAATACTCTTACGCCAGAATCCGTCGGAACTTTTCTCCACAGGTGTGCCGTCAAGTGTAGTGTAGAATACACCGTTTTCGTCGCCCTGATAGACAATGGTCAGGTTGGTACCGTCGGGCTGCCGCACAATCAACGTATCCCTTCTGGCAGGAACTGCATTGCCGACAACCGTATGGAGAAGCAGCGGCAGCAAAAGTGATGTCAGCCTGAAATAGCGCATAGGCTTACTTTTGGAAAGTCTTTTTCTTCAGTTCAAAACTTTGGCTGAGGTACTTTTCGCGGACTATGGGATTGGCAGCAAGCTGTTCGGGCGTACCCTGAAAGAGGATACGGCCTTCAAACAGCAGATATGCACGGTCGGTGATGCTCAGGGTTTCATGTACGTTATGGTCAGTTATGAGAATGCCTATATCGCGGTATTTAAGCTTCCAGACTATTTGTTGGATATCTTCAACCGCAATGGGATCAACGCCTGCAAAAGGTTCGTCAAGCATTATGAATTTGGGTTCTATAGCCAGACAACGGGCTATTTCAGTACGACGTCTCTCTCCGCCGGAAAGTCTGTCGCCTAGATTTTTACGTACCTTTTGAAGACCGAACTCTCTTATCAGGCTCTCCAATTTTTCACGTTGGTAATCCTTAGGTTTCCCCGTCAGTTCCAATACCGAGGCAATGTTGTCCTCAACACTCATCTTGCGGAATACGCTGGGCTCCTGTGCCAGATAGCCGATTCCTGCCCGCGCCCGCTTATAGACAGGAAATTCCGTTATATCTTCATCGTCAAGGAAAATACGTCCCTCATTTGGGGTGATAAGACCGGTAGCCATATAGAAAGATGTGGTCTTACCGGCTCCGTTGGGCCCCAGCAGTCCTACTATTTCACCCTGTCGTACATTTATTGATACATTATTTACAACGGTGCGTTTGCCGTACCGTTTAACCAGATTTTCAGTCCTGAGGACCATCTTCCTTTCCCCATTGTTATCAGTCAGATTATTTTCCATTATAAATCGGATGCGTTAAGGCGGATTCTTTAGGGCAAAGGTAACTGAAATCACTGACAATAGACAAATAACATCTTTTCACAATGCAAAATTAACACACTTAAATTCTATTAGTAAACGCAATTTTTTGCGGAGGTACTTGTTCATATTTTTTTCGGACAAAGAGAGGGGATTAGAACCTTCCCCATCTCTTTGCGC
>MTBK01002831.1_pt1 | contig 124517 bp, 100 predicted proteins | sample 1535981 | NCBI WGS metagenome assembly MTBK01 (sample SAMN06109225, study PRJNA356200) | anaerobic digester metagenome | isolation source: biogas reactors fed with pig manure or primary and secondary sludge | place: Spain | collected 2016-06-30
ATTCAAAGGCCTGAAATCCAGCGGGTTCAATATAGAAGGCTCGCATGTCAGGAATCTTGATCGTATGTCGAATCTGTTTGCTATCATTATGGTTGCGTACATCTGGTGTTACCTTGTAGGAATTTATATTCACGAAAACATCAAGCAGATAAAGGTCTTGAAGCACGGGAGAAGGGCGGTGAGCTTGTTCAGGTATGGACTGGATTACATATGCCAATGCCTTGTCAATCATACAAACCGATATCGAATCAATGTTTTCAAATTTTTGTCATATACTTAGGATTTTTTAATATTTCTTCCTAACTTTGCCCGTCAAATCAAAAGCATAATATCTAATTTTACTATATGAAAAAATTGTTTTTTTCTCTGTTAATCCTTTTGCCCCTTGCGGCGGCAGGACAATCGTTATCGATGATTTCAATGGCTCAGGACGAACTGCAAAAGCGCGGTTTGGATGAGACGGAAGTCCGTACCCGTCTGCTTGAGGAGGGTATTGATGTGGACAATATACCACCCACCGAATATGCTCACTACAGGAGTCGTGTTACCGGAATTTTGAATAAGATGCAGGCTGAAAAAGCTGCTGCACAAGCTGCTGCCACCGATGCTGCACCCGCAGCACCTGCCGGTACTACCGACATAATTGCAGCTGCAGCCCATGAAGCGCTTACCCCAAGTGATTTTCCGCAAACAACGCTTGGCGAAGCCGCTGCCGAAGAGGCGCTTGAAGCAGCGCTTGAGGATAGCAAAATATTAAAATCCGATAGTAACAAAATATATGGGCATGACCTCTTTACCGACAAATTGATGAACGTTTTTCGCACCACCGATGGCGCTCAGGCACCCGACACCTATGTGCTGGGTGAAGGCGACGAGATCCATATATCCATATTCGGTTCCTCACAGACCGAAATCCATCAGCGTATAGGTGCCGACGGCTCAATCCAGCCTGCCGGTTCAACCAAAATCTTCCTGAAAGGACTTACTCTTGACAAGGCGCGTGAAGCAATACGTTCCAAGTTGGCGGCACACTACTCCTTCCGTCAAGACCAGATTGCAGTAACCATAACCACCGCGCGTACAATATTGGTAAGCATATACGGTGAAGTAGGAGTACAGGGAGGATTTACCGTATCGGCTCTCAATACGGCATTCAACGCGCTTGCAGCGGCAGGAGGCCCCACTCCGATTGGTTCTGTGCGTAACATACAGTTGATGCGTTCGGGCAAAACCAGCAAACTGGATCTTTACGAATACATGACCAATCCTGACCCTAACGTGCTGTATGACCTGCAGAACAATGATATCATGTTTATACCTGTAGCTCAAAAAATCGTTCAGGTCAACGGCGCCGTAAACCGCCCCATGAAATACGAACTGATTGAAGGCGAAACACTTGTTGACCTGCTCCGTTATGCAGGCGGACTTAAATATAATGTCTATCCCGACTTTGTACAGATTGAACGTTACATAGACGGAGAAAAAAAATATCTTGAGTATGACCTGAACAATGTGCTTTCCGGTGCTCAAATGATTGACATGCAAAACGGCGACATAGTGCTTATTCGCACTGCCAACATACCGATGGAAAATTTTGTTGCCATTAACGGCGATGTCTATTACGGAGGCAACTACGACCTGGAAAAGAATGGCAGTCTGCTTACACTCATTGAAAATGCCAAACCTACCTTTACCGCCAAGACTGATTATGTTTTCGTTGAACGCACCCGCCCCGATGAAACCGTTGAAGTTTTGACCGTACCTTTCCCGGGTGTGAACGGCAATCCCGATTTTGCACTTCAGGCCCGTGATGTTGTTCGTATCATGCAACAATCAACATACCGTGACATTGATACTATAGCAGTGAGCGGTGAAGTCCGGGTACCTTTTTTACGTCAGTTCGGACTTAACGACCGCATGACCATAAACCAGGCAATTGAATATGCCGGCGGATTGAAACCTAATGTCTTCCCTGTGGCCTATATTTTCCGCAAGGATTTGACCAACCCTGACAAAATGGAATATCTGCGTGTATCGCTTGAAACCGACGGCGACATGCTGCTGCAACCCGGTGACCGTTTGAACGTTTATGATAACTCGACCTATACCAATGTGGGAGAGATTAGAATAAACGGTGCAGTTAAAAATCCGTTTGGAACAACATTTGACCCATCCCTTACGCTCCATGATCTGATTGTAATGGCAGGAGGATTTGAAATAGGCGCCGCCTATGACAGGGTTGAAATTTTTCGCGTAAACATTTCGAACACTCAAGAAGTCATATATGATATGATTACGCTTGCGGTTGATGAAAACTACAACATAAAGGGCGAAGACTTCCAATTGCAGCCATACGACAATATAGTGGTACGCATGACTCCCAACTTTTCAACAGGCCGTATAGTAGAGATCAACGGTCGTGTCAAGTATCCCGGTGTCTATTCGTTAGAGGACACCCGCACTCATCTGTCTGAAATAATTGAAATGGCGGGCGGACTGCTTGACGATGCCGACCCCTATGCCCGCCTGTTCCGTACCTACAGGAACCGCGGTAACATAGGTCTGGACCTTGATGAGATGACTCTCAGAACCAGGAGCATCAAAAGTGATCCTATACTTATGGAGGGTGATGTAATTAATGTTTTGCGTCAGGAAAATACTGTAACAATCAGGGAGACCGGAACCCGAATAGCTCAGTATGTTCCCGAAGAATTTAGTTCCGAAAACAAAACCGTCATATTTCAGGGAAATCGCAGCGCAAAATGGTATATTCGCCACTATGCGGGTGGTTTCCAGAAGATTGCCGACAAAAACAGCGTTACAGTGACCATGCCTAATAACCGTACGGAATCGGTCACCAAAATTCTTGGCATACGCAGCTACCCCAAGGTCTATCCGGGCGGGACAATAACAATGCGCATCGATCAGGATAAACGTGAAAAACTTGAAAATAAAGAGAAGCAGGAGATTGACTGGGATGCCACTTTAAGCAGGACGCTCTCTTCACTGACATCGGTTATATCAATCGTTTTACTTGTTGACAGACTTAAATAATATGGAAGAGTTTCCCAAACAGAATATTCCTTTTGAAGACGAAGACGAGGGCATTGACCTTATAGCCCTGATAAAAAACCTATGGGATGGGCGCAGGACCATAATTATTTGGACATGTATCTTCATAGCGCTGGGTCTAATAGCAGCGCTTACCATGCAGCGTAAATATACGGTCAAAACCGTAATGGTTCCGCAAATGAATTCAAGCGGCAGTTCCTCACTGAGCAGTCTGGCATCACTGGCCGGATTTGACCTTGGTTCGGCCACCTCAGGATCGGAGATTTCACCGCTTATATATCCACAGATTGTAAATAGTGTCCCCTTCCGCCTGGAACTGCTCTATACGCCGCTTCATTTTGAAAAGGTTGATAGACCGGTTGACATGATGACATACTCGCAGGAGTATGCCAAACTAACTTTAGCGTATGTAATACAAAAATATATCATAGGATTACCTTCTCTGTTAAAGGGATTACCTTCTCTGTTAAAGGAAGCTATCCGCGGTGATAAAGTGATAGTACTTCCCGATTCGACATCGGAAGGTCCAAAACCTCTGATTATTACAAAGGATGAGGAAGGGATACTTGAAAAAATAGCTGAAAGCGTTTCGCTTGTGGTTGATAGGAAAGAGGGCTTTCTGACTCTGACCGTGAGAGGTATTGAACCCATTCAAACAGCCGAACTGGCTATGAAGGCTCAACAGCTGCTTCAAGATGAGGTCATACGCTTGCAAACTGAAAAGGCACAGAGTGATTTGGATTATATCCAGGCCCGGTATGACGAAGCCAAAGCGGAAGCCGAGCTATATCAGGAGAGATTGGCCGTAATTACCGACAGGTCGCAAAGCATGACCACTACACGGGACCGTATTGAACGGGACCGAATTCAGTCCAAATATACTATTGCCAATTCGATTTACACCGAAATGGCCAAGCAGCTTGAGCAATCCAAGATGCAGGTAAAAAAAGATACCCCCGTATTCACTATAATACAACCTGTGCAAGTTCCCATAAAGTCCTCCAACAGCCGCACAAAGACTTTGATAATATGGACATTCTTTGGTGTGGTAATTGGCTGCGGCATAGTGCTGAGCAAGGGTTGGCTGCCCAAACTCAAAGCTCAGTTCGCAGAAGAGGAAAAACAAACGGATATCGAATAACATAGGACAACGAACAGATAACTGGAAACGGATAACGGAACAGGCAGACAACGCTTGCTCCGTTATTTTTTTAACAGCATCTTTACCTCGGCTTAGGCTACTCCCTCTCCACTTCGGCTGTGTTTCCGATTCATTGTCCGCTATTTGTTGTGATATCAATTATTTTGAATAAATTTACATCAAATAAGGATAGAAATCCTACTCTTTTTGGAGGGTAATAACCTAATGCAAGATGAGAAAAAGGCTCTGTACAGGAATCAGGATACTGTTTTTGGCTGCTTTGACGGCAGCCGCGGCAGCGTCGTGCAGTGATGACAGGAGCGCTTTTGAACAGCCGGATGATCCCATTATCACTCCACCGGACAAAGATAAGGACGACACGATAATCCCCCGTTCTCTGGAAATTCTGTCAGGCGAAGCATCGGCCTACGAAAAGGACAGTCTGGCCAGAGTATATCTGCGCACCGTTCCGTGGGATCTGCTGCTCTCCGATACGGTCAGTCTGCAACTTGTCAACCGGCTTGGAGTGCCCGCCACAAACGCTGTTCTGCAGAACAGTGAGATGCTGCCCGACAGCACCTGGCTCCTGAGAGTGAATCTGGCAGATGATATATCGACAAAGTCCGATACGGTTTGTATAGCCGTGATCTGCCCCGACACAGTGATGCAGTCGCGCCCTATCGTTATCAAAAGGGTCTCATTCAGAATGCTTGGCGTAAAGATAGACGCCAAAGACATGAAGTATGACTCCAAAAGCATGACCTACCATGCCTATCTGCCGGTAACCGATTTTCACGATCTGAGGCTCAAGTTCAACTACCGGGGTGACAGCGTAACGTTTGGCAACAGCACACTCCTTAAGACTAATTGTTATAGTTTAGACCTCAGCGAGCCTGTCAGGGTTACGCTGTGGCAGGATGACCTTTACAAGGAATATATCATTAAGGCTTCAAACACCAACTTGCCTATAGTGACCATTAACACCCCCGATGGCAAGGAGATAACCAGTAAAACGGTATGGACACCGGGGGCGACCATGAAGATTGTCTATCCCGACGGCCGATTGGACTATGAGGGAAGGATGAGCATACGCGGCCGGGGCAACAACACCTGGACTTTCGTAAAGAAGCCCTATGCGCTGAGACTTGATAAGAGATCCGAAATACTCGGTATGCCTGAGCACAAACGCTGGATACTTCTGGCAAACTACAAGGACCGCACGCTTATGCGCAACGACGCCGCTTTCTGGCTCTCAAAACAGACAGACCTGCCCTACACCATACGCGGACAGTTTGTCGAGCTGGTTTTCAACGGCAAGCATGTCGGGAACTACTATCTGTGCGAGCAGGCCAAAATAGACGGGAACCGGATTGACATTGACGATCCCAATCTGGAAACTCCCGAGTTGGGAGGTATCTTTGCCGAGATGGAGACCTACTTCGAATACTATACTGACAATCCGGAGCTGGGATTCTGGAGCAAGATCTACAATTTGCCCTATGTCTTGAAGGATCCCGATATTGACGTTATTTCAACTAACGACCCGGTTTTCAAATATTTCAAGAAATTCATTGAAGAGATGGAGGCGGTGCTGAACGATGAGACCCGCGTCAAAAACCACGAATATGAGAAGTATATTGACGTTGACAAGGCCATTGACTATGCCCTTATAAATGAGATGGCTCAGAACCACGATTTCTACAACAGCTGGCCAAGCAACGGTCCTCACAGCTTTTTCCTCTATATAGACCGCGACCGCAAGCTCTGTTTCGGACCGGTTTGGGATTTTGACTACCATACCTTTATGCCGAGCCGTGCATATCAGTGGGAGGGGCTTAGCATCTCCACCAAAACCGGCAGTTCCCGGGCAAAGTTCTACTATACAAGCCTGCTCAAAGACCCCAAATTCAAAGAGCGTCTAATAGAGCGTTGGGAGATGCTAAAATACGAGTTTGCAGGACTGCCCGACTACATTGATATGATGGCCGACAGCATCCGCGCCTCCGAGGAGTGCAATTATAGAATCTGGGGCCGTATCCAGAACCATGCCGGCGACGAGAACAGAGACATTGACATGACATTCCAGCAGTCAATCGACAGCATGAAGGAGGGCTTCCGCAGAAAATGGCAGTGGATGGACAACAACATCCGAAATCTTTAGACACCCGCTCAAATCGGGACATTTTCCCATTCGGGACGACCATTGGGCGTTACCAAATTTCACCATTAAGTGTTTCCCAAGCTTTAGAACCACCGGGCGTCCTTCAAGTCTAACCACCGGGCGTTCTAAAACTTTACCAATCGATGGGTGGTTTGCCGTGCCTTACCAGCCATTCGTTAGTTTGGCTGAAGTGGTGGTTGCCGAAGAATCCGTTGTGTGCCGACAGCGGCGAGGGATGCGCCGAGCTTAGCACTAAATGTTTGCTGCAGTCAATGATGGCGCCCTTACGTTTGGCGTAACCGCCCCAAAGGATGAAGACAAGTCCCTCACGCTCGGAGTTGAGCCGGCTTATTACAGCATCGGTGAACACCTCCCACCCTTTGCCCTGATGCGAACCCGCCATTCCGGCGCGTACCGTAAGCGTAGCGTTGAGCAGCAATACACCCTGGCGCGCCCAGCGTGTCAGGTCGCCGCTTGCCGGCACCGGTTTGCCCAAATCGTTGCTGATCTCTTTGAAGATATTCCTGAGTGAAGGGGGAAACGGTACGCCGTAAACAACCGAGAAGCAGAGACCGTGCGCCTGACCATAGTCATGGTAAGGGTCCTGCCCTATTATGACCACCTCGACTTTGTCGAAAGGGCAGAGGTCAAAAGCGTTGAAAATCAGCCGTGCCGGCGGATAGATTGCAGTACGTCCATACTCCAGACGCACAAAGTCGGTCAACTCCTTAAAATATGGCTTTCCGAACTCGCTCTGCAACCGCTGTTTCCAACTCGTATCTATTCTTACTTCCATTTTTCCAAAAATCTAGCGTAACAAAAGCGTAACATCCAAATTCTCGCTACTAAAAATAAACGTAAAAACCAAATCTTTACCGTAACAAAAACGTTACATTTGACTTTGTGCCGTTACAAAAGCGTAACAAAAGCGTAACATCCTACCATTTCATCGGGAAAAAGCGTCACTCTCTACCCGCCCCACCTCTTTCAGAGTAAAACTACACCAAATCTGATCAAATCAAAGGAATTCCGGCGGTGCGACACGAGGCTCGCATCTCATCGGGCCAGATGCTGGCCTGAATTTCGCCGATATGGGCCTTTTGCAAAAAGAGCATGCAGAGGCGCGACTGTCCTATGCCGCCGCCGATACAGAGCGGCAGCTTGCCGGCAAGCAGTTTGCTGTGGAAATAGAGCTTGCTGCGCTCCTCCTGTCCGGAGAGCTTCAATTGGTGCAACATCGACTCGCGGTCAACGCGTATGCCCATTGAGGAGAGCTCCATGGCACGGTTCAGGATGGGGTTCCAGACCAGCAGGTCGCCGTTGAGTCCCAGATAGCCCTCTTCGTTGGGGGTGCTCCAGTCATCGTAGTCCGGGGCGCGCAGGTCGTGAGGCTCGCCGTCCCCGAGAGGTGCTCCTATGCCCATTATGAAGACTGAGCCGTACTCATGGGTGATGGCGTCTTCGCGCTCTTTGGGGGTCATTTCAGGATAGCGCCGGCGCAGCTCCTCGGCATGGATGAAGAGGACCTCTCCCGCCAGGAAGGGTTCCAACTGCGGATAGGTCTCGTTTATCAGATACTCCGTGCGGAGCATTGCAGCATATATTTTGCGTACAATCCGTTTCAGGAAAGCTATGTTGCGGTCATCGGCCGTGATGGTACGCTCCCAGTCCCACTGGTCAACATAGAGCGAGTGCAGATTGCCCAAAACCTCATCAGCCCTGATGGCATTCATATCGGTATAGATCCCATAGCCCGGGGCAACCTCGTATTCGGCAAGCGTGAGACGTTTCCATTTGGCAAGCGAATGGACCACCTCGGCTTTGGCATCGTTCAAATCCTTTATGGGAAATGAGACGGCACGCTCAACACCGCTCAAATCATCGTTGATACCCATGCCTTTGAGGACGAAAAGCGGTGCGGTGATACGCCTCAGCTGAAGTCCGGTGGAGAGGTTCTGCTGGAAAAAATCCTTGATCAGTTTGATACCCTGCTCGGTCTGTTGCGGCGAGATGAGCGGTTTGTAACCCTTTGGAATTATAAGATAACTCATATTGTTTGCTGATTTTTTTAATGTTAATCCGGCCAGGTGACATAGGTGCTGGCACTGGAACGTTTCTTGACCTTGAGCAGGTCGGCCAACATATTTGAGTTTGCCCTGATGGTGAAATTGTACGATGTGAACGGTTTCAGCACCACGCTGCACGACATGTTGAAACAGTGAAGGTCGCGCGAAACGCTCATGGTCGTTGTGGTGAAGTCGTGGTAGGTGAAGTCCCAACCCGATGAGAAGTTGATGTTCCATTTGTTGGTAAGCTTCATGTTGCCCGACATGTTCAGACTGTGTGTAAAGCCGAAGGGATAACGCATCCGTTTCTCGTTGATCTGTGCCCGGGTGTCTTCGCGCATTGAGACGCCGTACGATATGGAGAATGACCACGGCAGCGTATATTCCAGATAGCCGTCCTCATCGACTTTAGCCTGTCCGCTGCCGCTCAGTCCCGGACCCATGGAGCGGTCGGCATTGGGTTCGGGGTTCAGCTCGGCCACCTCATCGGAAGTCTCTTCCCGCTTCATGAGTCTGTTCCACGATTCACGCCATTTATTGAGGGTATTGTTGTTGAAGGTGTATGACCAGTTCTGGCTCATGCCCTGGAAACGTCCGAACCGGCCGTAGGAGTACTCGGTACGGTTACCCACAACCACCCTGCCGGCCTCGTTGAATTCGTATGCGTAGGTAGCCCAGGTGGCGCTGAGGCTGAAGGTGTAATTTTTGGTAAGTTTGAGCCTGACGCGGGTGTTGAGGTTGCTCCAGGGCTTGGTTATGGCCGCGAAGTTGTATGACATGGAGGCACCCAACTCATCGATCACGCTTATCTTGCGTATGCCCGTGGTGTCTTTGTCACTGCGTACCTTCATTTCAAGGTTGTTGCCGATGCTCATAGAGAGGCTGCCCGATTTGCCCTTGCCCGGCACACCATAGAGTGAGCCTGCGTAAGGCGAATACTCAACCGTGCGCACCTCGCCTTTCTGGTCGGTGTAAACGTAGGTGTCATAGAAGCCGTATCGGGCGGCGCTGAAATCGGGAGAGAGGCTGTAGCTTACAGTAGGAGTGATGACGTGACGGGCCATGATGAATTTGTCGCCGAACAGCTTGCGCCACAGCTCGGTAGGCTGATAGAAACCGTATATTTTAGTGTTGGCACTCACGCTCAGGTTGTAGTTGTAAACACGGTTGAAGCCATAGACGGTATCGCGCTTGACAGCCTGACGGTCATTGTCCCAGGACTGGTTTACCTTATATGAATACCACCTTGAAGTGTAGTTGAACGAAGGAGTTACATTTATGTTCTTAAGGATTTGAAAGGTGGCGCTGACCGGTATGGAGTGTCTCATTCCGTTGTTCCAGTCCCTGATAATACTCTTATCGAGAATTTCACCCTCCTTGGATGTAATACTGTTGCTCAGTGTTCCCGAATATGTGAAGGAGATCTTTTCATACCATTTTTCCTGTCCCGCCACCTTTTTACGTTTGAACGGATAGATCCTGTTCAGCGACAGGCTGAGCGATGGCAGGTTTATCGAAAGCGTGGAGTCACGCATGTTCTGTGACAGGTTCATAGAGCTCGAAAGCGACAAGCCTATCGAAGGAAAGGTCCTGGAGTAGCTTATACTTGAGGTACGCGTGCTCTGCGAAGTGAGCGAGGGGTTGTAAAGGCTTGACAGATTGGACCTCTCATAGCTTGTGGTGGCATAGTTGACGCTGGCCGAAAAGTTACGGTAGGGGTTGGCTTTGGCATCCTGACTGTGAGTCCATCGGATTTTAGAGCTCTTTGTAGCCGAATAGTCCGGAAGGCCCTTGTCACCCAGCTTGGTGGTGAGCGAACTGACATAAAGATTGCCGGTAAAGCGGTAGCGCACCTTGTATCGGCTCTCGGCTGAAAGGCCCCACGACCCTTTTGTGAATATCTCGCCCAGCACCTTCAAATCAAAGTAGTCCGATAAGGCGAAATAGTATCCGCCGTCCTTCAAATAGAAACCGCGTTCAAGTTCATCGCCGTAACTGGGTACGATGAGGCCCGATGCGTAATCGCCCTCGGTAAACGGGAAGAATCCGAAAGGTATGAAGAGCGGCAGCGGCACGCCCATGACCTCAAGGTAGGCCGGTCCGAAGACCACATCACGGCCGGGCCGCAACTTGGCACGCGTGATACGCAGGTTGAAATGGGGGTCATCGTGCAAATCGCATGTGGTATAGATTGCATCGCTGATATAGTACTCGCCTTCGGTGCCCTTCTTTGCCTCAGAGCTGGTCATGTAACCCTCGCCCTGCTGGGTTATGATCTCGTTTATATAGCCCTTCTCGGTCTTGAAATTATATCCGATGTGTGCCGATTCATAAGGGGTCGCCCCATCTCTGAATACCGGAGCGCCTATCCACTCCCCGACCGAGTCCTTGATACCATCAGCATAAACGATACTGCTGTCAATCTGCATCCTTATAACAGCGGCTGTCAGCTCAATGTTCTGATAATTTACCTTGCCGTTACCATAGAGCGAAGCAGACCCTCCCCGCATCCACGTCATGGAGTCAGTCGATTCGTAAATGACGGGGTCCTCCAGCGCATCCTTCTTCTTCTCCTGCACCGCCGCACTGTCCGCCGGCGCCACCGCCACCGAATCCGATGCAGCCAAGTCCGTCAGCAGCGAGTCCGATGGAAAGTCCGCGAAGTCCGTCAGAAGCGAATCCACCTCTGTACCCGTAAAATCGTCCCGAACAGGCGCGGAATCCCCCAATGCGGACTGGGCTGTCGCATCAACGGCAGTCATCAGCAGCCCAACAAGGACCAGAGAGAAAAATTTCCTAATTCCGTCTGACACTATGGTTTAAAATTGCACCGGAAACTCAGGCCTGACAGCAGCCGGTCAAATCTTTTCCGGTTCGTTCCAAACTGCAAAATTACAGTTTTCTATTGAATTACACAACACGACTCCCCACCCCGCCGGCAGCTCAGATTTGCGAGCAAACACAATCAACAAAAATTCTATAACTTCCAACTACTTAATTGGTAATGTCATATATTCGGAGTTCATTCTTCTATTATCAGTTTTTCAATCAGTTTATAAATATGCGTCCCTAATTGTTTTGGATAATCCTGATTTTCATGATCAAGTTCTTTTGCTCTTCTGATAGCCGTTCTCGTTAAAGGTAAAAATATCCGAGGATTTGGTTTTTTATTGTAACCTCTTCCTTGAATCTTGCTTAGGACTATGTCAATATAGCATTTGCTCTTACTAATTCTAGCATTAGCCATTATTCTCTCCTTTTCTTCGTTGTCAAATTCATTAATATCTTTTAGATGAAGGATTAACCAAATTTCGAAGCAGGGATTACTCATTGCCAAGTAGAAGTTTTTCTCTTTTTTACAATCATCTACCAATTTGTCAAAATTATAATTGTGAATCTCTTCCCAATCATCTCTATCTATAATTAGCCAAAATTCATCTGTATCTTTAAAGCTGTATTCTTTTTTAGCTTCTTGAAGAAGTTTTTTTACACTAATCGGGTCAGAGCCTCTATGCTCCGGTCTTTTTAAGGATATAATTTCAATTAGCCCACTATCATTAAACAATTCGGATTTCCGGAAATCCTCGAAATATTTCTTTTCACTTACTTTGCCTTCGTACGACAAAATAAACATTTTTTCTGCTTCAAGGAATCCTCCTTTTCGAACTAATGGTATAGGCTCTCTTGGCATGACTTATTAATTGGTAAAATGGTTAATTGATTCCTGTTACCCAGTTTTGGTACACCTTTAAATCGTCCAAGCAGATAATCTTTCATTATTTCCTTATCAAAGCGGACATTGTAGTCTTCTAATGAATGGAGTTGAGTTGCACCTTCTCTGTTCTTCACAACAAACCAAATTTCATCTTTCCTTAATAGTTTTTGAGTTAATAGCGTTGCTTCATGACTGGAAACAATGATTTGGCTGTTTGTCTTTTCGCATTTATCCAAAATGAATTCAAAAAAATCTTTAACCAGATTTGGGTGTAAACTGCTTTCAATTTCATCAACCACAAACACATTTCCGCCTTTGAAAAAATCTATCATCAATGGTATTATGTCCATAATTCTTCTTGTGCCATCAGACTCATCGTTCAAATCGAAGAGTTCATATCCACCACCAATAACCTTATGCTTGGTTTTGAGCAACTTAGCTTGAAGATTGAAATCGTCTGTTTTGGAAATCACATAATATTTATCATCTTGAGGATTCGACAGGAAAGCACTTGTCTTTTCAGATTTTTCGTTAAATAGATCGTTTTTGATATCTTCTTTAACCTCAGTAGGAATATCCATTTTATCGAAATCAACTTCTTTAAATTCAATTCCGTCAATTCCTGTGTCAAAATACTCAAGCATCTCCTTAAATACTTGTTGAAGATTGGTATCCTTATGTAATTCAAACTTTTTACTAATGTTCTTTGTTCCCGGATATATAACGGTTAAAGCGTTCTGAAACCAATCAATTACATTCAAAATATCTTGAATGTCAGTAACATTATCAATAACATTCGTGTTTATGATTTGTGTTATAAACAGTTGGTTCCGCGGTGTCCCCTTTGCAGTAAATTCAATAAACTGTTTTTCCTTTGATGTATTATTCTTCTTAAAGAGGAAATCTAAATCATATTCAACTGTATTTTTTCTTTCAAATATTTTTGTTTCACCCGATTTTGATATTTCGAAAAGCCATTCATCCACAATCTCTTTAGCATTTAGAATGAATCCGTAAGCATAATTTTTACCCTTATGCTGGATTTCATACTCAATATAAGACGGCTTATTTAGGAATTTTTTATCAAGCTTGAAAAAACTCGTAGTTATTGGCTGTCCGGGCTTAGTTCCAGACAAAACAGTTTTTTTCCCAAAGTCAATTGCTTTAATAAGGTTTGATTTACCTGATGCGTTTGCACCATAGATAACCCCTACTTTTAAAGCTGAAACTCCTTTTACCGGAGTCGATTTGTGATGTGATTTAAGAGAGCCTTTCCCCGGTATCATTGAAAAGACTTGTTTCTCCCTAAATGACAGAAAATTCTCAATAGTAAATCTAATTAGCATTGTTTCGTTGTTTATTTCTGCAAACATAGTGAAAAAATCACATCTTGAGCAAATTTTAAAAGATTTTATTCAAAACCGAGTCTCTTTTACTCCATTATACACCATCTGGCGAAATTTAAAGGCCCTTTTATGCTTTTAATTATGTCTTCTGAAAATTGTTTTTTAACACTTATAGCTCAATACTTTAATATAGGACATTGTCCGCCGGCAGCTATTTCGTCATATTCAGTTCGTAGCTTGTGCTTCGGCCGCCTGCTGAGGATTTTTGCAGTATTTCCTTTTTTATCAAGTCGTTGATATCTCTGATTGCAGTATCCTTTGAACATTTTGCAATCTTAGCCCACTTCATTGAGGTCAGTTTGCTTTCAAATCCGTCCAGTAATCTGTTTATAACCTTCTTCTGCCTCTCGTTAATGATTGTCTCTGCATGTCTGTTCCAGAAATCGGCTTTTAACAAAATTCTTGCAAGGAGGGTTTCGGTCGCTTTTAAGGCATTAATCAAACAACTTAAAAACCATTTTATCCATTCGGTTACATCAAGGTCTTCTCTCTGTGTTTTTTCAAGAACCCCGTAGTACTCTTTTCTCTCTTTCCCGATTTGAGCAGACATACTGTAAAACCGCTGAGTACTCTTGTCCGATTGAGCCAGCAGCATGTCGGTCAGAGCTCTCGCAATTCGTCCGTTACCATCTTGAAACGGATGAATTGTCACAAACCAAAGGTGAGCAATTGCCGCTTTTATTACTAAATCCGTTTCGTTCTCTCCGTTAAACCATTTCAGGAAACGTTCCATTTCCATTTCGACCAGCTCGGCATCGGGAGCTTGAAAATGGACTTTTTCTCTTCCCGCCGCACCTGAGACGACCTGCATTTTCCCGGATGTATCTTTTCTCCAGTCGCCAACCGTAATTTTAAATATCCCGCTTCTTCCCATCAGAAAGAGTGCTGCATGCCAATCAAAGAGTCTCCCGGCCGTTAAAGGTTCAAAACAGTTTTCAGTTGCATCGACCATAATATCAACCATACCGTCCACATCTCTGTCAGACGCTATTACTCCGGCATATTCCATTCCCAATCGCCGGGCTATTGAGGAACGCACCTGTTCGGGATTCAAGAGTTCCCCCTCTATCTCTGCCGATTTCAATACATCTAAAGTCAGAGTTTCAAGTGAAGCCTCATCCCGCAATTCGAAACCCATAGATTCCATTTTGCCGATCAATCGCCCTTGCAGGTTCCTTGCTTCGCTCAACAGATTTATGACCTTTTCGTTGTCCCATGTGAAATTGGGCCAATTCTCCTTCTGATGTATATAGTATCTCATTCGTCTTAAATTTTGCAACAAATATACAACTTATTCGTCGCAACAAAAATTTTCGTTGCATTATTTGCATCGAATCAGAACTCTTTATTCCTATACGGTACAGAAAGACCGTATAGAAAGACAGCTCTGCCAGACAGCACAGAAAGATAGCACAAAAAGACAGCACAGAAAGACAACTCTGTCAGACAGCACAGAAAGAAGACGGGAACTACGGTTTTAGGATTATCCTGCGGTAGCTTGTCAAGTTGGGGGTGCCGTCATCGGTCACCTCACAAACAATATGAATGTTGTGACCCGATGCATCGGTCGGTATATTGATCGTGGCAATGGATGTTTCGCTGTTGGAGATTACAACCTCACCTGAATAGGTCCCGGCTTCGGGTATTACCATCCATTTGCAGTGCAGCCGGTCGCCATCGGGGTCGGATGATTTCGATGCATCCAGCGTTACGGCTTCGCCTGTTTTGCAGGTTATATCGATGGGGCTGATCCCCCCGTTCCCGTTGATGATTACAACCGGATTACGGTTGCCCTTGCCATCTTTTGCCCAATCCATGCGGGCGGCGAAATTGTTGAAGTTTGCCGGATAGAAATATGCAAAATATTTTGCGCTGATGTCGTAAGGCTTACCCGTATGATTGGTGTAAGAACAGGTCTGGCCGTCGAGTCCCAAAGTAAACTCAAAGTAGCCGCTCCAACTGACCTGAGTCGGGACATCGGGGTCAGAGAGTCCATTCGGCATAATGTGCATAAAAGAGGGGGTGTCGCCCTCAACGCCCCACTTGTACTTTGGGTAGAGAGCGCCAAGGTTGCCGTGATTTTGGATATGAAGTGCGTATTCGTTCCAGTTATTTACACCGGTTGAGTTTTGAAGTTTCCAGGCACATTCGTCCCAAAAAAAGATAAGGTCTTTTTCAAACTGTCTCATCCACTGATGGCTGCTGATTGCATAGCTTATGGTGTCGCCACGTGACCATGGCCTGTCCTGATCGGTGATGGTGTAAATGCGGAACTTGTGCAAGAAGGCTTTGAGCTCCTCGGGTGACCGCTCCTGTTGTACCCGCCAAATGGCTTGCGCAAAGGTGTTGCCGCCTCCCCATACCGAAATCCAGATTGGGCGGTCATCGTCCTCATCGGCCATTTGAATGATCAGATTGCTCCCGTCGGAATCGTTGCCTTCGCCGATGGCTCTCATGCCCATGGCTGTGCTGCCCAGCATGGTGCGCGAACGCAGATATTCGACCGATGGCCAGTAGCCGATCATCTGTTTCGATTCATCCTTTGCAAATCCCTTCTGATTTGACCGTTTCATCAGATTCGGCAAATCTATTTCATACGCATTGAGTGCATCGTGGATCAGGTCAATCCGTTCGCTTTTGCCGGTATTGCTCCAACCGGTTGTGGCAATCAACGCCTCTATCTCGAAGAGGTCGGCATTGACCAAGAGTCTGATCATGGACTCCATATCGTCCGGCTCAATATCGTTTGGGGCGATATCGGTCAGCACCATAAGCCGTGGTTTCAAATCCATATGCTCCGGCACTTTACCTGTACATGCTTGTGTCAGAACGAAAGAGAGAGCCATTACAGCTATGCTTACGATTTTTTTCCTTTTCATTTCGTTGAACATTTGAGCCGACAGTTTTTTAATGTCTCTGACATGAACCCCAAAATCAGACAATAACTTTTGGGTAGCACATCACTGTCAGCCGGCGGTTTTATAAATTCAGTTTAAGTCCAAATTCCCAATAAGTAGGATTGAAATTCACAAGCCAGCCTGATTTATCGGATTCCCAATCAACTATGGAGTATCCTATCCCGCCTAAACCGAGAAACAAACCAATTTTCGAAGAGACAAAATATGTCAGTTCCGGTAGAATTTCAACACTGAATAAATCGGGGTTTGAATCATCATCAGATGTGGTAGTTGTATAGCCGTCATCGGAATCATAGACCATTCCGAGAATCTGGGATCTATATTTGGATTTAGCTTTTCCGTAGCTTAAATTCAAATTCGAATTAAAGTATAGTCTGTTTGCAACCGGATAATAATATCCTAAATATATGTATGGCGCAAAGGCTTTTGTCTGTAACCACATAGATTCGACATGTAAAAATTTCTGCATCGATGTCGTAGCCAGTCGGCTCTCCTTATTCCACAAATAGTCAAGCCCTACACCGGCTACAAATCTGTCTGTCAGAAAAAAACCGATTGATGTTCCTAAAGTCATTTCTTTAACCTGAGCTACGGTTTGATTTGATGTCACTCCATTTTGCGATGTTGTTTTTGTGAAGTTACCATCGGCTGAAAATGTGATTCTTCCTTTTTCAACCTGTGCAAACAGGTTCACCGTTGTAAGGATAAGTAAAACTATAAGTAAAAATTTTTTCATTAGTACAGCTATTTTGTTGCTGCAAAGGTAGTTAGTTTTTTTAAACAAAACATCAAGCAGACTCATGTTTTTTTCTCACATGAGTATGCCTTGAAATTCTATTAGTTCCTAAAACCCGTGTTTTGCATTGTAATAATCTATTGCTTTTTCCAGATCCTCACGATTCTCTAAAAAGGGGATATGCCCGACATCGCTGCCCCAAAGCGTCATATTAGGGAATCTGATGTTCATGTAGTGTTTTGGGCCGATCATCTAATCGGTATATCCATAGAAAAAGAGAACGGGGACTCTGACCTTAGGTGTCTTGGCCGTGTAATCGGTCCAGTAATCTTTGACATCCAGGGCGACCGCACTGAAATCGTTGTTCCAATTTGCAATGTCCCGGTAACTTGAATTCATGATGCTGTCGTTTTTTTGAGAAGAATAGGCCATTTTCCATCTTACTCCATCCTCATCCATAGCTTTGCCAACCTTCATCATCTCATTTAACAGGGAATCGGAAGATACGGTTACCGGCAGAGTGTAGCTCACTCCGGCAAAATCCGCCGCTTTCGGGATCCAGCTGCCGTAAAAGCTCTCTGTCATATTCAGAGTGCAATTTATCATTACCATTCCTTTGATTTTTTGCGGATGTTTTTCGAAATATGCCATCTGAAGGATACCTCCAAACGAATGTCACAGCGTCAGCCACTCCCCGATTCCAAGCGCCTCTCTGACCTCTTCAAAGTCCAGGATCATTCTCTCCAATGAGTAGTTGTTGTCTTTGGGTGACGATGAACGGCATACGCCCCGCTGGTCCAAATAGATCATTTGAAAGTGCTGCTCCAGATAATCTCCGAAGAATTTCTCAAGCCAGTGGCTGCCGGAGCCGGGGCCGCCATGCAAATAGAGGTAAGGCGTTCCTGTCCCCTTAACTTTTACATACAACTTTACACCATCGGAGGTCAGGATCTCTCTCTCCTGAGCCTGCCCCTGGATTGAAATACTTATGAGTAAAAACAGTAATAATGTTATTCTTCTCATTTTAAATTTAAATGTTTATACTAAGGTTTTTAGTTTGGTTCCAGGCTGCAGGAGATGTTTATCCCCCGTTACAGGAACATCCCGCACCAGGTGAGGAAGATTTCAACTCCTTCCCTGCCATGCCTGGAGATGCTAGCGACAGCTTCATCGACCGTTTTCTCATGGCCGGGACGGCTTTTGGAGAAGAATTTGTCGGCAAAGCATATCACCTTCTCTTCAAGCGACAGGGGTATCATGTCGCGATGTGGCAGAGGCAAGTTATGTGCTACGATATAGTCCAGCGAGAGACCGGTGCCGGTATGTCGCTCACAGACAAGGGCATGACGCGGCAATCCCTCCCCGGCAAGCAGTTCCGCCCCAAGATAGCCGTGACATATATAGGGATGGGTGCCATGGCAGTGGATTGCGGGTGCATCGGTCAGATAGATGCCTATGTCATGGAGCATGGCCGCCTCTTCAAGGAAACGGCTGTCAAGCCCCAGCCGGGGATGAGCTGCAGCAATAGAGAGTGACCTGCCGGCCACTGAACGGCTGTGTTCAAGTAACAGCTCTCTCAGTGGCCGATTGTCACTGTAGTATTTGTCAATTATGGCATCCCATCTGTTGCACATCAGCGTATTGGACGGATCACAAACGAATAGGAGTGGTCTCCATAATGAATTTTGTAAGGCTCAAGAGGCGTAGCACCCCAACTGTTGACACAGGCCAGACCATACTGGGCATTATCGATGTGTACAACCGTAAAGGGACGCGGGGTCAGATCTCCCGCATGCAAGTTGCGCTTGGCCATACCCTCGTCAAGGTCCTCGGTCAGATAATTGAGCGAAGACATGCTGAGCGGAGCGGGAGCAGTGAATTCAAGTCCTTTGCCACTGGCATCGACAACGCGCCACCAGCGCACATCGGTCTTATTGCCCGTCTCCTGAGGACGTATGTAAGGATAATACTGTTCGGCAACCGTCTGCCGGAAAAGACCTATCCACTGCGAACTGTTGCGGTCACTGTAGTTCTCAATCGGTCCGCGGCCGTAATATTCCACCCGGTCATAGTCGCCCTCCATTACCATTGTCATACCGAACCTGAAGAGGTCGGGATGGCGAGTTTCGGTATCCAAAGCCTTCATGGTCTGCTTGACCTCCAGCTGACCGTCAGGACTGATGAGATACTCAAGGCTGATCTGTGAATTGGGAGATTCTATCTCATATTCCACTGAAATTTTGCCGTAACCATCTTCGACAGAGCATTTGAAGGAGGTTGTTCTGAGCTGCGGATTACGCCAGACAGCCATGCGGCGTTGCAAATTGGCGCCGAAGTCGTTGTCGGTGGGAGCACGCCAGAAATCGGTCTTTAGGCTGTAACCGTTACGGGTTACCTGACGGCCGTCCACATCGATGTAGTCGAGCCATCCGCTCCTCTTATTGAAGGTGTATACAACGCCGGCAGCCTCCATGCTCACCCAGGCTACGGCCTCGTCCATCTTGACAGACTCATCGGCCTTGACTGTTTCGGCCGATTCGGCATAGGTGGAGAAGTCGTAGTCGGTAACGGCAAACTGGTTACGTGCCACAACGAAGTCCTTTGGAAGCAGAGGCTCAGCCTCGTTGAGCAGGAACTCAACTCCAATCAGGATCTCCTTGTCGGCAGGAGCCTGCTTCAAAGCATTGGCAATGGCCGATACGGTGGTCTTGACACGCTGTTGGGCACCTATTTTTGGAAGTTTGTAAGTACCGCGGGCAAACTCAACGCCATCGGCAGTGAGTACATATTCCATACGGTAAGTCGAGAGGTCGATAAAGAAGTTTTCATTGTATATCTCAAGCTGACCCTTGCCGAGGTCAATGGGAGTTACCCAGATGTTCTGGTAGAAATACTGAGCCTCGTATGCATGAGGATTCCAGCGGCGGTCAGGGGCTATGAGTCCGTTACAGTTGAAATTACCGTCGCTTACCGGATAACGTCCGGCATCGCCGCCATACTGGAAAATGACATTTCCCTCTTCGTTTGTGCCATATACGGCCTGGTCAACGAAGTCCCAGACGAATGCGCCCTGAACCGAACGGCAGTCACGGATTATGTCCCAATACTCCTTAAAGCCGCCAAGAGAGTTACCCATTGCATGAGAGTATTCACACAGGATCATGGGACGCGGGTCGTTGCCCCGCTCATGACGCTGCATTGCGCCGTAGTCGGCATACATCGGGCAATGGATGTCACAGTGGTCAGGTGAGTTGGTGGCGCCCTCGTACTGTACCGGACGGGTCTTGTCATACTCCTTGATCCACTTATAACAGGTCACTATATTCTGACCGTCACCATCTTCGTTTCCGATAGACCAGACGATGATTGAAGGATGGTTCTTATAGGTGATGACATTGGATTGGTTGCGCTCCAGATGTGCCAGCTCATAGTCCGGGTTGCGGGCCAGAGGGTTGGGACCGTACATCATTCCGTGTCCCTCGACGTTGGCCTCGGCCACCATATAGATACCGTATTTGTCGCACAGGTCATACCAGCGCGGGTCATTGGGATAGTGGCTGGTACGGACGGCGTTTATGTTCATCTCTTTCATTATGGTGATGTCCTGCATCATACGTTCGAGCGAAACGACATATCCGTAGTCGGGGTCCATATCATGGCGGTTGGCACCTTTTATAAGGACAGGCTGACCGTTGACCAGCAACTGGCGGTCCCTGATCTCCACCTTGCGGAAGCCCACTTTCTGAGGGATGACCTCAATCAGACTGCCGTCAGGATCGGACAGAGTAAGGTAGAGTGTATAGAGATAGGGTGTCTCGGCAGTCCATTTGTTGGGATTTTTGATGGAAGCCGATGCGGTAACGGCACCCTCTTTGACGGTCTGCTTATCGGACCAAACCTCCTTGCCCGAAGCGTCAACCAGCCTGAGGGCGACTGAACGGCCGTCGGCATTGTTAAGAGAGGCCTCGAACTGCAAGACAGCATTTTTGTATGCGGCATCCAAATCGGTGGTTACGCGGTAATCGTCAATATGTGCCTGAGGACGGCAGTAGAGAAATGCCTCACGTGCTATTCCGGTAAAACGCCAGAAGTCCTGGTCCTCGAGATAGCTGCCGTCACACCAGCGCATGATCTGCATGGCAAACAGGTTACTGCGACCGAATTCGACAAAATCGGTTATATCGAATTCGGCCTCCATCTTGCTGTCCTCGCTGTAACCCACATAACGGCCGTTGATCCAGACCTTAAGGTTCGATGTTGCCGAACCTATGTGCATGAAGATACGCTGACCTCTCCAACTGTCGGGAACAGTAATCTGATTCCGGTATGAACCGACATAGTTGTTGCGTTCGCCTATGTAGGGCGGATTTACAGGATGTTCATTGTTCCACGGGTAGGTTACGTTGGTGTAGATACGGTCTCCGTAACCGTAAATCTCAAAGAGACCCGGCACCTGGAAATCATCCCACTTGCTGTCATCATAATCCATAGCCCAGAAGCCTTCGGGCCTGTCATAATAGTTTTTTACAAAATTGAATTTCCAGGTTCCCTCGATAGACTTGAAACGGGCCGATTGGCTCTTTTCGCCTTTTTGGGCCTGCTCCAGTGACTCGTAAGCGAAATAATCGGCCACATCGGGCTTTTCATTTTCGCTGTTTACTTTAGGATCCAGCCATACTTCGTCAGCAAAAACCGGCAACAAAATAAGTTGCGCCAAAAAAATTAGAATTGATTTTCTCATATCATAAAAGCATTAATAATATTAGCAAGGGCAATAGTATTACCAACACACGCATTAGAAATATCAGTATAAATACTAAAAAACAGTGTTCTTGTTCCCATAAAAGTATCTTTTTGGTTAATAAAATGGTATAAATTAGGTTTCTGATGCGAATGTAACTGATTTTTGTCTTAATTTCCTATTTTAAGGACGAAATTAGTTACCTTTACCGCAAATTCCGCGTATATATAGAAGTGGTATATGCGTGCAGACGTACATAGTGTTTTAAGCATGACATCAGTCAAAGAAAAAAAGGATAAACCGGCAGGCCTACTCTCTTTCAGGACTGTCTCGGACATACTGGCTTTGACTTTTCTTTGGGTTTTCGCCCTCTCAGCACACAAATATCTGTTCATAAGGATTGAGAGCAAATCACTGTTTCTCTACGACACTGATTTTTTGCTGGAGTCATTCCGCATTCCGGGCGGATTTTTGGGATGGGCAGGAGAATTCCTGACACAGTTTTTGCACCATCCCTGGATGGGAACACTGATATGGGTGCTGCTCATTGCTCTGACCGTAAAGTTTGTCCGCAAAACCTATCCCGCCCTTTGCCGTTCCATATGGGCAGCCGCCTACATTCCGGCATCGGCAATGGCAGTTTACGCATTTGGAATAGGTTACGGCTATTTTCTGATGAAGTCTGCCGGATGGTTCTTCGTACCGGTTTTGGGAACTCTTTACGCACTGTCGATAGTTTACCTTTTAGGCAAAATAAGAGGTCCGATGGCCCGATACGCCGTAATAATTGCAGTTACCCCGGTCGGATATGCCTTAACGGGAGCCTGGGCATTGGCCGGAACACTCCTTGCAGTACTCTCCCTGGCGGCAAATGAAGGATTCAGAAAAGCCGTCCCGTACATGATCGCGGCAGCGGTTATAGTGCTGTGCGTGCCGCCGGCAATGAAATATTTGTACACCACCTTCAGAGCCGATGAAATCTATACCGTAGGTCTGCCGCTATTGGATTATAAGAGTCAGATGCCGGTCCGACTGCCCTGTTTTACGGTATTGCTCTTTATGGCCATCGCCCCATTCATACGTTCCGGACTTCCTACAGAACTTTCTGACGGAAATTCCACTGACGGAAATTCCTCCGCCTCCGCCGGACGCCCTGCTGACAGAACACCTTCCGCCGAAAAACCCTCCATCGGGCTTCATTCCGTAAGACCTGCCGTTGCCGGTGTCGCCACCCAGGCCGCTATCATAGTCGTATGCCTGATCTCCATACTGGCTTTCAGCTACAACGACCCCAACTTCAAGACCGAGTGTGCAATGTCGGCCGCCGTTGACAGGAATGACTGGCAGAAGGTGGCCGATATATTAAAGAAGGCCGAAAGCAGTTCCGCAAAATCGGACGAAAGAGCCTATTCTGCACGCTCGTCCCGCATCCTGAGGGCGACGGGACAGGCTGAGACCGATACGATAATCAAGAAATTTGACTCCCGATTCTATAAGCCCACCCGACTTATGGTTCTCTACAAGGATATGGCACTGTTTTTAATGGGGAAAGAGGCCGATGAGATGTTCACATATCGGGACGGTGACAGAAAACAGAAGAGCAGATACCATATTCCCATGGCTTTCCAGGCCGGCAAACAGATCTATTTCTATTACGGCATGATCAATTACAGCCACCGCTGGTGCATTGAAGAGACGGTGGAGTACGGATGGAACTACGCGGCGCTGCAATATGACGCAATGTCGGCAATGATAATGGAGGAGTGGAATCTGGCCGAAAAATATATCTCCCTGCTGGAAAAGACTCTCTACTACAAAAAGTGGGCTGCAGAGCAACGGAAAATATTGGGCGACAGAGAGAAGATGGCAGCAGCGGAGCCCTACTCCAAAGTGTTGCCGCTGCTCTGTTACGACAGCCGTCTTTCAAATGACGAAGTCATGATTGAGCCCTTCCTGATGACACATTTCATATCGGACAGGACATCAATTGCCACACCCGAATTTGACAGGGCAACAATGATGTGGGCGCTCCGTACGCAGGACATCGGACTGTTCTGGGCATCGTTCCTAAACTATCTGGAGACGAACAAGCCCACAAAAATTCCCCGTCACTATCAGGAGGCGGCCGTAATGTACAGCGCGCTTGCAGAGGATACAGCCTTAAGCTCGCTCCCTTTCGACAAGCAGATAAGCATTGGCTACGAACAGTTTATGAATTACACTAAGACAAATCCTGTAAGGAATCTGGAGGAGTCGGCCTATCAGTACTCGAAGAGATTTGGCAAGACTTTCTGGTTCTACTACTTTTTTATACGCGGACAGAAAACATTCTAAGCTTTATAAGCGCAGGCAATAACATTTTGAGCAATGAAACGATTCTACATATATATTACGGCATTTCTTTTAGCTGCATGCGGGTCAAATATGCCCGATGGCTACAGCAGTTCCGATTCATACCCCTCAATATCCCCCGACTACACGGATATAACCATCCCGGGGAACATAGCTCCCATGAATTTCAGGATAGAGAATCGGGGAGAACGGTATCTAACCCTGTTTACGGCCGGCAATACAAAGACTGCGGTAAAAGGAGATGTTGTTGCACCTAACAGGAGGCAGTGGGAAAACCTGAAGAGGGAGGGCAATATAGATGTGCAGGTTTTCGTAAAGGAGAATGGCTCATGGACGGGTTACAAACCGTTCACCATGACCGTTGCCGATGATATCGACCCCTACATTTCATACCGCCTGATCCCCCCGTCGGTCGAGAGTTATGAAAGGCTCTCCATCAACCAGCGCGACCTTACATCGTTCAAGGAGAAGGTCATTTATGCCAACTCTATGGTTCAGAAGGGAGAGAGCGGTCAATGCATAAACTGCCACCACTACCGCAACTGGGAAACAGACAATATGCAGTTCCACGCCCGTCAGTTTCTGGGAGGGACCATAATCCTGTTTGACGGCGATTTGAGAAAGGTCAACCTGAAGACGGACTCTACCATATCGGCAGGAGTCTATCCGGCATGGCATCCCACCCACGACTACATAGCCTATTCGACCAACAAGACTCACCAGTCCATACATACGGCCGACTACAACCGCATTGAGGTGACCGATGAGGAGAGCGACCTTATACTTTACGATATCAGGGCAAACGCCGTGAGCATAATAGAGAATGATCCCGACAAATTCGAATGTTTCCCTGCCTGGACGCCCGACGGACTTACACTATACTATGTGTCGGCTGACTACATTGCCCCGTTCGACAAGAATCGTATGAACCGGGTCTTCCTTGACAGTCACACCATTAAGTATAACCTTTACCGGAAACCGTTCAATCCCGACAGCCGCACCTGGGGACCGTCAGAACTGGTGATTGACGCCTCGGCAATCGGCAAGAGCATCACTCTGCCGCGCATATCGCCCGATGGGAGACATCTGATGTTCTCAATGGGCGACTACGGTATCTTCCACATCTGGCACAGAGATGCCGACCTCTACATGATGGATCTAAATGACGGGTCGGTGCGCAGCCTGGATGAGGTTAACAGCCCCGATGTGGAGAGCTACCACTCATGGTCAAGCAACGGACGATGGGTGATTTTCAGCACCCGTCGCGAGGACGGAGCCTATACCCGCCTCTACCTGACACACATGGATACAGAGGGGAATTTCAGCAAGCCCTTCGCCATACCGCAACGCAATCCCGATTTCAACAGGAATTTCATGTTCTCGTTCAACATTCCCGAATTCATGAAGGAACCCGTTACCGTATCGGCCGGCACGTTTGCAAAGTTCATAAAGGACAACGATGCCCAACCGGTATCATTCCAAACAAAAAAAGAGGAATAATGCTATGGTAAGGCTTTTAAGATTTACTGTTTTACTGTCGATGCGGTTCACAAGCTTTATCAAGCCTAACATAATAAGGCTCCCGAAAGTCGCTCTCCTGCTGTCGCTCCCGGCATTCTGTTCGATGCCGGCCAGTGCCATTGACGCAGAGGGAAACTTCGTAGTGGTGATTGACCCCGGTCACGGCGGTAGAGATCCGGGAGCGGTAAACGGCAGGAACCTGGAGAAGACCATCAATCTGAATGTGGCGCTGAAAATGGGCAGCCTGATAGAGAATAACTGTAAAAATGTCAAGGTGATATACACCCGTAAGACCGATGTCTTTGTCGAACTGGAGCGACGGGGTGAAATCGCCAACAAGGCCGGCGCCGACCTGTTCGTATCAATCCACACCAATTCGGCAAAAAACAAGTCGGCAAAGGGAGCCGAAACATTTTTGCTCGGTGTAGAGGAGAACCGTACCAGCGCAAACCTGAGCGTAGCTATGGAGGAGAACAAGGCCATTCTGTATGAGAGTGACTATGAGACCCGATATGAGGGTTACGATCCGAACAGCCCCGAGAGCCTGATAATATTCGAGTTCATGCAGAATGAATACCAAAAGGAGAGCCTGAAGTTTGCCGACATGGTCCAAAAACAGCTGATCAGCCATGCCCGGCGTCCTGACAGGGGTGTTCATCAGGCAGGATTCCTGGTATTATGGAAAGCCGCCATGCCCAGCATTCTGGTAGAATTGGGATTCATATCTAACACAGAGGAGTGCCGTTACATGACATCCCAAAAGGGTGTCGATGAACTTGGTTCCAGCCTATACAGAGCGTTCGTCAAATATTTGGAGGAGTACCGTAAGCAGATGTCCAAGTCCGTAAATCTCTCTGCCCCGGCCAGTGAGTCAGGCAGAGCTGCCGGCGACAACAAACCTGTCTTCAAAGTTCAATTCATGATTAGCTCCCAACCGCTTCAGAGCGATGACAACCGCATAAATAATCTGCCTGACGTAGATTACTACAAGGAGAATAATCAATACAAATATGTATGCGGCAAGACATCGGATTATGAAAGCATACTTAAGCTTCAGACCGAGGTTCGCAAAAGGTACAAGGACGCATTCATCGTAGCCTTTCTTGACGACAAAAAAATAGGAGTCAGAGAGGCACTGGATCTTATAGCAGACAAATAAGCCGGAACCCCTGACGGGAAAACGGGAACGACCGAAAATAATCCCGAAGCTCCCGAATTTATAGCAAACTAATATGTTAAAGTATAATTCAGATTGTTAAATTGTGTAAAATATTGATGCTCTCTTTTGGTATTGATTGTTTTTCTAAAATAGACTTTATCTAAATAAAAACACTTGAATTTTTTTCAATTTATGTTGTCCTCCCCCTTTCTAAAGCTTTCATAAAAAGGGGTCCTAAAAGTTTTAAGTAAATAGCGAAGAAAAGTTATCAACAGGTTAAATGCTTTATTTACAAGCACTTCTATAAAGTCAATAGCTTTTTTTCAACGTTGAAAAAGGGATTTGTGTAATACCTTATCTAACAAATGATTACAGAAAAGATAAAAAGCGTCTTTTATTTGTCGCTTGTTTAATTCAAATAAGATTCCCAATTTTGCAATTCTGATTAAATAACAAACTCTAACTAAAATAATTAAAAAAATTTATGTCGGGGACAGAATTGATTCAAAAATGGGACAAATGCCTGGTCTTTATCCGGGACAATGTTTCTGAAGCAGTTTATAATGCTTGGTTCACCGTCATAAAACCAATCAGTATGGAAAACGGTGAGTTGACTGTACAGGTTCCCAGTGCATTCGTATATGAATATCTTGAGCAAAATTGTCTTGATGTATTCAAGGCGGCTCTTACAAAGGTGTTCGGTCGCGGGACAAGACTTATGTACAGCATACTCACCGATAAAGATAATGATATCAGTCAGGACATCAGCTCTACCAATACACCTGCAAACGGGATAAAAGGTACCCGTGCTTTGAGTAATAAAGCTCCGCTGGTATCGGAACAGCCGCTTGTCCAGGACCTCAACCCCCAGCTTAACCCCAAATACCTTTTTGAGAATTTTGTCGAAGGTTCAAGTAACAAGCTTGCGCGTACCGCAGGTGAGACCATAGCACTCAATCCGGCAAGTACGGCTTTCAACCCGCTTTTTATCTATGGTGTGTCGGGCGTGGGCAAGACCCATCTGGTAAATGCCATAGGCATGAAAATCCGGGAGCTGCACCCCGACAAGAGGGTGCTCTACGTATCGGCACACCTTTTCCACGTACAGTATGTTGATGCGGTAAGGAACAATAACGTAAATGATTTCATCCATTTTTACCAGACCATTGACGTGCTGATAATAGATGATATGCAGGAGCTGTCGGGATATGTAAAGACACAAAATACCTTCTTCCATATTTTCAACCATCTGCATCTGAACCGCAAACAGCTTATAATGACCAGCGACCGTCCTCCCAAGGATCTGAAGGATCTGGCAGAGAGACTTATAACCCGCTTCAAATGGGGTCTGGTTGCCGAGCTTGAAAAACCTAACTTGGAGCTTAGGAAACATATCCTGCTTGACAAGACAAGACGGGACGGACTCAGGTTCCCCGAACAGGTGATAGAGTACATTGCACAGAACGTAACTGAAAATGTGCGTGACCTTGAGGGGGTAGTGGTCTCAATTATGGCCCATGCAACTATATACCGAAAGGAGGTTGATCTGGAACTTGCCAAACAGGTTATTGAAAAGAGTCAGAATCACGAAAAGAAACCCATCACTATTGAGGGTATAATAAACAAGGTGTGTGACTACTACAATATTTCACCCGAAGCAATTCAGACAAAGTCACGCAAACATGAATTGGTGCAGGTCCGGCAGATAAGCATGTATCTGGCTAAGAAATATCTGGATTTTTCAACATCGAAAATAGGCTTGTACATAGGAAAACGGGACCACGCTACAGTGCTGCATGCCTGTAACATGGTGCGGAACCAGTTGGAAGTTAATCGGAATTTCAGAAGCGATGTGGAGAATATAGAGAGCAGCCTGCAGCACTAAAATTAAGGCGCTGTATTCCCCGAGCGTATTCTCCAAACATAGTTCCCCAAGCGTATTTCTTAGAGCGTATTCCCCTAACGGAATTCTTAGAGCGTGTTCCCCTAACGAAGCAGAGAGACCCGACGTCTTATTTAAAACAGATTACGGCGCTGAAAGATGATTTTTAGCGCTCTACCGATAGTGTAAAAGTTGATTCGTCGCAGACAATACCGAGTGGCGGATTTTCTTTTATAACCGTAACGGTGACGGATTTGAGTTTGTTACCGTAACATTCAATAAGTTTTTTAGCAATCTTTCCCGCCAGATGTTCAATCAGTTTGGAAGGAATTTCCATCTGCTCTTTTACAATAGCCGCCGCTTTCCCGTAGTCAAGCGTCTCCTCAATATTGTCCGATGCGATTGCATTGGAAACATCGGCCTTCATGGTCAGGTTTACCCTGTACCAGCCGCCAGCAACGGCTTCCTGCGCCTCTACACCATGGTAGGCGTAAAAGCGCAGACCGTTAAGCGATATCGTCTGTTCCAAGATATTCATGGCGCTAACCTCTATTTGTCCCGATACCTGTCCCGAATTTGTGCCAAGCCTTCCCTGTACCGGTCCCGGTCTCTATTCTATGCTTATCCGCAACGTGTGGAGCCGCAGCACTTGCATATGAGGCAACCCTCCTGATATATCAACGACTCCAGACCGCATTCGGGACATTTCTGACCCTTGACGACTGTGCCGTCCTGGACATATTTTTTAAGTGCACGCTCAACACCGTTTTTCCAGGTATTGATGTTTTCCGAATCCAGATCAAGTGATCCTATCAGTTTTATACATAGGTCAATGGGCATCTTATAACGTAACACACCCGAAATAAGTTTTGCATAGTTCCAGTACTCCTTGTCGAACTTCTCGGAGAGTCCCTCGATGGTGACCTTATATCCGCGTTTGTTGGTGAACTGGAAATCATAACGTTTGACGCCGTTTTCATCTATATTTTTAATTATCCAACCCTTCTCCACAGTCTTGGGCAAAACAATACCCTCTTCGTCATCCTGTAATCCGGTGAATATCTCATACGGACGGCCATCCAGCAACCCCACAAAAGCCACCCATTTCTCCTTGTTGTTCTGGAAGCGTACCACATCGGCTTGTAGAACTTTTGGACGGGTCTCAACAACTCCGCGAGAATGGCAGTCAATTTCCTTCTTCTCCTTCTTGTCGGCCTTGGAACTGTCGTCACTCTTCTCCTTCTTGTCAGCCTTGGCATCATCGTCACTGTTGACATCTACCAGCACTCCGTCACGCGAGCCGTCGCGATAAACGGTACAACCCTTACACCCACTCTTCCAGGCTTCAATGTACAATTTGTTAACCAGATCCTCCGATACATCCGACGGCAAGTTGATGGTGACACTTATTGAGTGGTCAACCCATTTTTGCATACGTCCCTGCATCTTAACCTTATTAAGCCAGTTGACATCCTGAGCGGTAGCTTTATAATATGGGGAACGGGCTACGAGTTCATCGATCTCTTCGGGAGTGAAGCGTTTGGCAGGATTGATACCGTTCACAATCATCCAGTCCACAAACTTGTGGTGGAAAACTATGAACTCCTCGAAAGCATCTCCGTTTTCGTCAACAAATGTGATGTTGGCGTTCTCGTCATCGCGGTTTACCTTACGACGGCGTTTGTAAACCGGCATAAAGACCGGCTCAAGACCCGATGTGGTCTGGGTCATCAAACTGACCGTGCCTGTGGGAGCGATTGTCAGACAGGCGATGTTACGGCGACCATGTTTTTTCATCTCCTCATAGAGCTGAGGATCAGCCTCTTTAAGACGCAGAATGAAAGGATTGTCCTTTTCACGCTTCCAATCGAATATCTCAAATGCTCCGCGCTCTTTGGCCATATTGACCGATGAGCGGTAAGCCTCTATGGCAAGCGTACGCTGAACCTTCTCGGCGAAATCGGTTGCCTCATCGGTTCCATAACGCAGACCCATTGCCGCCAACATATCACCCTCGGCAGTAATGCCTACACCTGTACGACGACCCAAAGTACTCATGTGCATTATCTCTTCCCACAAACGCCTCTCGGTAAACTTTATCTCTTCGTCTTCAGGGTCGCTCTCAATCTTGGCCAGTATCAAGTTAATCTTCTCAATTTCAAGATCAATGATGTCATCCATTACACGTTGTGCAGCGGCTACATGTTTTTTGAATAGGTCAAAATCGAAATATGCATCCTTGGTGAACGGATTGACAACGTATGAGTATAGGTTGATGGCAAGCAACCGGCAACTGTCGTATGGACAAAGAGGTATTTCACCGCAAGGGTTAGTGCTGACCGTACGGAAACCCAAATCGGCATAACAATCCGGAATGGACTCCCTTATTATGGTATCCCAGAACAGAACTCCCGGTTCGGCCGATTTCCATGCGTTGTGGACAATCTTCTTCCATAACCGAGAGGCATCTATCTCGTGTGAATACAAAGGCTCGTCTGCATCGATGGGATATTTTTGCACATATTTTTCACCGTTCATGACAGCTCTCATGAAATCGTCGTCAATCTTAACCGAAACATTGGCTCCCGTAACCTTGCCGCTCTCCATCTTGGCGTCGATGAATGATTCCGAATCGGGATGCTTAATCGAAACACTGAGCATCAGCGCACCACGACGGCCATCCTGTGCCACCTCACGGGTTGAGTTTGAAAAACGTTCCATAAACGGGACCAGGCCGGTCGATGTCAGGGCCGAATTCATTACCGGCGAGCCTTTGGGACGGATATGTGAAAGGTCATGACCCACCCCTCCGCGGCGCTTCATAAGCTGCACCTGCTCCTCGTCGGTTTTCATTATGGCACCGTATGAATCGGCTGATCCATCGTTGCCTATCACAAAGCAGTTGGAAAGCGATGCAATCTGATAGTCATTTCCAATACCGGTCATAGGACTTCCCTGTGGTACGATGTACTTAAATCCCTTAAGCAACTCAAACAACTCCTTTGCAGTCATGGGATTGGCATATTTTTTCTCGACACGAGCAACCTCATTGGCAATTCTCCAATGCATGTCATCGGGAGTCTTCTCAAAGATATTGCCGAATGAATCCTTAACGGCATATTTGTTTACCCAAACCTTAGCGGCAAGCTCGTCACCTCCGAAGTAGTCCACTGAGGCATTAAAAGCCTCATCAAACGTGTAAGTCTGTTTATCGTAAGCCATTATTATGATATAATTAAAAAACGGAAAAAAATAACGTTCGGTCTTGTTGACCGAAAGCAATGACAAATTTAAACAATGTATCCAATATAAAACAATAATTGACAAAAAATATTTATCAACTTATTGAAAGTTTTCCATTTTAAATGATTAATACGTTGATTATTAATTATTTATATTTTTATGAAATGAGAAAAGTTTCCCGTTTTGGGAAACTCTGTAAAATAGCGGCTTATACAAAAGGGTTAAAAACCTCTGCTATCTGCCTGACTCTTTCCGGCCGGTTGTGCAAATCGGGAATGGTACAATTCGGATCATTTTCAAATGAAACTATTTCAACAGCTCTTCTATGGCATTAATTTCGTCCTCCGAAAAGGCGATGTTATCCTGTGCCCTTATGTTGCTTTTCAACTGTTCGATTGAACTTACTCCAACCAGAACCGAAGTGACCTTTTCATCCCTTAGAAGCCATGACAGTGCCATTGCCGACAGACTCTGGCCGCGTTGCAAGGCTAGCGCCTCAAGCCCTTTAAGACGCGTCAGTAATTCGGGCGTGAGCACATCCCTCTTAAGGAACCGGTTGCGGGTCATTCTGGAACCGGATGGTATGCCATTCAGATAACGGTCTGTCAGGAGTCCCTGGGCCAGCGGCGAAAAGGCGGTAAACCCCACTCCGGAGTCAACGCAAACCTTCAGTATGCCCGATGTCTCAACATTGCGATCCAACATATTGTACCGACCCTGATATATTAAACAAGGTGTATCATGGCTCTTCAGGTAACTGAAGACATATTCCAGGGTATCAACAGGATAGTTGGATATACCCACATAAAGAGCCTTGCCGCTGCGTACCGTATCGACCAAAGCCTGCAGAGTCTCATCCAGCGGAGTGAGAGGGTCATATCGGTGCGAATAGAAGAGGTCAACATATTCAAGCCGCATCCTTTTAAGGCTCTGATCAAGGCTGCTAATGAGATATTTCCTTGAACCCCAGTTGCCGTAAGGGCCGGGCCACATGTCATATCCCGCCTTGGTAGTTATGAAAAGTTCGTCACGGTAAGGGTGAAACGAGTTGTCCATGATACGCCCAAAATTCTCTTCGGCAGTACCATAGAGCGGTCCATAATTATTTGCAAGGTCAAAACAGGTTATGCCGTTATCAAAAGCATATCGGGCAATAGCAAGAGCATTATCGAAATCATCCATACTGCCGAAGTTATGCCAGAGTCCCAGTGAAACGGCAGGCAGCAAGATTCCGCTTTGGCCACATCGGATATATGCCATACCGCTTTCATAACGATCTTCAGCAGCCTTATAGATTGAATAATCCATAATAAAAATTTATTGGCTTAAATTATCACTACAAAACTACAAATAATTTATGTCCAAAATATGGTCAAATATTTGGTTTATTATTTAAATAATGTATCTTTACAGAAATAAATTCTTTTTTTCTGAAAAAAGTGTACAATTTGCACAACCATTATTAACAATATTTATATATTTGTACGGAATTGAATGTTTAATAAAAGGAAACCTTTCTCCGGATATTAGTTCCGGTATAAGTTTCTTGAATAAAACTATTTGAAATGAAAAGACTTACAAAGAAAGAGAACTTCATTATGCAAATGTTCTGGGAGAATGGTCCCATGACTGTCAATGAGTTGCTTGAACTTTACCCTGAACCCAAGCCTCATTTCAACACCGTTTCCACACAGGTCCGAAACCTTGAAGCAAACGGATTCTTTAAACACCGGAGGGAGGGCATGACCTATCGTTATTTCCCAATAATCACCCCTCAGGAGTATAGTAATGCAGCAATTGGTAGAATCGTATCCAAATGCTTCAAGAACTCATACATTGAAGCCGTTTCAGCACTTGTCAAAGATGATATCATCACAATCGAAGAGCTGAAAGGGCTTATAAAAGAGATTGAGGCAGAACGAAAATGATTTTTGTGTGTAAAATTAAAAAACGGGCCGGATTGTTTCAGCCCGTTTTTTTGTTGACGGTTTAGACTTTGATACTGCCCGATGGAATCGCTTTTGAATCAAAGACATGTTAAACCAAAACCGGTCGAAACCGGTCTATATCCCGCCTTAATCAACAATTATGGGCTTATATTTGGGCACCAATGATTTCATAACCAGCCAACCGACAAGATAGACAACCGCACAGATGCAGAAGACTATCATGTAGCCTGCCTCCTTACCCTGGAATCCCATGAAGTTGAAAGCTGTTCCCAACTGTTCGCTCTTGGTGAAAAGCATACCTGCACCTTTGTTGATCATGAATGAAGCCAGACCTCCCATTGTGGTGCCTACACCCGTAATGGTTCCAATGGTTGACTTGGGGAACATATCGCCTATGGTGGAATAAAGGTTGGCCGACCAGGCCTGATGTCCGGCGCCGGCAAGACCGATGATGATTGCCGGGAACCATGCGCTGTATTGGCCTAAAGGTTGCGCAAAGAGAGCCAATAAGGGGAAAAAGGCAAAAATAAGCATGGCCTTCATACGGCCCGGATAAGGCTCCATACCCCTCTTTTCAACAAAATACTTAGGCAGATAACCGCCACCTATACTGAGCACAGTAACTATAAGATATAGTGTGAATATGAGCATGATGGCCTCCTTGGAGTCCGAGCGGTAGCCGTATTGGTCCGAAAAATATGCAGGCGCCCAGAAGAGGAAGAACCACCACACACCATCGGTGAAGAATTTACCGGAGATGAAAGCCCAGGTCTGACGGAAGGTGAAACATTTGAAGAACGGAATTGTCTTCTCCTCTTTACGTTCGACCTTTTCATCGGCTTTGAGAGCGGCCAATTCGACTGCATCATCCTGATTTATATATTCAAGTTCGCTTTGGTTGACAAACTTTGATTTTTCAGGTTTTTCATACAGTCCCATCCAAAAGAACATCCAGACAAAACCCAGAGCACCTATTATAATAAATGCCGACTCCCAGCCCCATTTGGCTGCGATAAGCGGGATGGTGGCCGGAGCAATAAGGGCTCCTATCGATGCACCCGCATTGAAAATGGAGGTGGCAAACGCACGGTCTTTCTTTGGGAAATACTCGGCGGTGACCTTTATGGCCGCGGGGAAGTTACCCGATTCGCCGATAGCCAGAACCGTACGGCAGAATATGAACATCACCACCGAACTTGTCGATACGGCCAAAGCAATGGCGCTTCCGGCCTCGACAGCCCTGAGAACCTCGATTGACTCAATGCCCTTAAGCTGCATGGTAGCCCAGCCGCAAGCCGCATGAAGACATGCGCCTATCGACCAGATGAAAATGGCCCAGAGGTATCCCTTCTTGGTGCCAAGCCAGTCAATAAACTTGCCCGCAAAAAGACATGCGATAGCATAAGCGAGTGAAAAGATTCCGGTAATGGTTCCGTATTGACTGTCGGTCCAATGGAAATCCTCAGCGATGAAATCCTTCCATGTGAGCGACAAGACCTGACGGTCCAGATAGTTGACTGTTGTCGCCACAAAGAGCAGAGCGCACACGACCCAACGGAAATTGGTTTTCTTTGCGCCGATTGAAATGGGGTTGTTACTCATTTTTTTAGTTATTTGGTTGTTTCAATTCAATTTTTCTGTCAAAACAGGTAATCAGGAGTGAATACTGACTTCCGAAGGTCAACCATAGTATTTTCTATTCCATATAATAGACCCTCTTAACCCGAATTGAGACATTGGAAATTATCTCATATGGTATAGTTTCCAATATGTCCGATAAGATGTGAACCGGAAGGTTGCGTCCAAAAATCTCCACACTGTCACCCTCCTTACAGTCTATGCCGGTAACATCGATCATGCAGACATCCATACAGATGTTGCCCAGATAATAAGCCTTCTCTCCGTTAACAAGACAGTAGGCACGACGGTTTCCCAGGTGGCGGTTCAGTCCGTCAGCATACCCTATGGGTATGGCTGCTACGCGCGAACGTTTAGTTATTTTACCCTCGCGATTGTAGCCCACAGTCTCTCCGGCTTCTACTTCGCGTATCTGCAATATGGTGGTTTTTAATGTACATACGGGTTCAAGCGACCGATTGTCAAGCGGATTGATACCATAAAGCCCAAGTCCGAGCCGTACCATGTCATATTGCTGCTCAGGGAACCGCTCAGTTCCTGCCGAATTGCACATATGACGTATTATACGATGTTTGAAAGCAGCCTGTATGATGTTCGCAGCCTGATTGAACCGCTCAACCTGAAGTTTAGTGAAATCATCGAACCTCCGGCTGTCGCTGCCTACGAAATGCGAAAAGACCGAACGGGGAATGACAGCGGTCTGACGTTGCAACCGACTGACCAGTTCGGGTACATCCTTAAGATCAAACCCCAATCTGTTCATTCCGGTGTTGATCTTTATATGTATCGGAAATTTCGCTATTCCGTTTTGTTCTGCAGCATGGATTATTGCATCCAACAGATTGAAACTGTAAACCTCCGGCTCAAGTCTCTGGTCAAAAAGAGTGTTGAACGATGTCCGCTCGGGATTCATGACAATTATATTGGTCGTGATCCCCGCCCTGCGCAATTCCTGGCCCTCATCGGCCACAGCCACGGCAAGATAGTCCACCTGGCTGTCCTGAAGTGTTCTGGAGACCTCGATAGCTCCTGACCCGTAAGCCGATGCCTTGACCATACAGACAATTTGCGTTTCAGGCTTCAACATGCTTCGATAGTGGTTAAGATTATTGACGAGAGCCTGCAAATTGACCTCTAAAATGGTCTCATGCACCTTAAGTTCGAGACGTTCGGCTATCCTGTCGAACCCAAACGGACGGGCACCTTTAATAAGAACCAGTTCGTTCCGGATATTATCAATTATACCGGATTTGAGAAATTCTTCAGTCGTTCTAAAAAAATACTTTTCATCTATATCGAACTTTCTGGATTCGGACGAAATATCATCGCCTACACCTATCAGTTTGGCTACGTCCCGGTTTTTTACAAGTTGAGCCACCTTTCGATAAAGTTCATTGAGAGACCATCCGGACTGGAGTATATCAGAGAGAATAAGCGTACGGCTACGCCATTTCTCATCGTGCCGGCGGGCCATAAAGTCAAGCGCTATACCCAGCGAAGAGAGGTCCGAATTATAACTGTCATTAATAAGTATGCAGCCCTGTTTGCCCTCCTTTACCTCAAGGCGCATGGCAAGCGGCTCGAGTTTGGCCATCCTCTCCGAAATCTTTTCGGGCGACAACATCATATAGATGCAGACAGCCAAACAGTGCAGGGCATTTTCAATTGACGCATCATCAATGAATGGTATGGTAAAAACGTTTTCCAGACCTATATAACGGTAATGTATCTCGGTCGATTCATCACCTTTTATAATCGATGATATATATAGCAGTTTCTCCTGATTCTTTCTGGACCATGCTATTTCACGGGCAGTGATTACCGATCTGTTAACACAGTTTTGTATCAAATCGTTGTCGCCGTCGTAAATGATTACGTCACACCCCTGAAACAGCTTGATTTTTTCAATGCACTTCTCCTGCAATGACTGAAAATTTTCCTGATGTGCAAATCCTATATTGGAGAGTATGCCTATTGTAGGTTTGATAACCTTCCAAAGGTTACGCATCTCATCTTTTTTGGATATACCCGCCTCAAATATGCCTAGTTCTGTCTGCTCGTTCATAAGCCAGATGGAGAGTGGTACCCCTATCTGGGAGTTGTAACTGCGAGGAGAACGGGTTATAAGATAATCGGGTTCAAGGAGCTGATACAGCCACTCCTTTATTATGGTTTTACCGTTACTGCCTGTAACGCCCACAACAGGTATGTTGAATTTTTCGCGATGCTCGGCAGCCAATAGCTGCAAAGCAGCCAATGTGTTGGATACAAGCAGAAAATTAGATTCAAGATAATCATCCATGCGACTGGGCAAACGGCTTACCACAAAATTTCTGACTCCAAGATTATAGAGATTGCGAATATATCTGTGTCCGTCATTTCTAGAGGTTACCAGAGCAAAGAAAAGAGTTTCGGCAGGAAAGAAGAGAGAACGACTGTCGGTAAGCAGCCAGGAAATAGTTGCGGGACAGAACCCGTGCCTCGCAGCGCCGGTCATGCTTGTAATGTCGTCTATAGAATATGTCATTTCAACGCGTTAGAATACGAATTTCAAAATTAGGCAAAAAAAAAGAGACCCGGAACATCAATAGAGGATTTGATGAGTTAAATTGGACAAAACAGAGCAAAATATATGATATATCGTCCGATTTTGATAACTTCGCAGTGCAAACATTCATGTTTTAGAATGAAAGATAATTCCAAAAGTCAGGGTTCTGAAAATCTTCTCAAGCAGATAGACTCACCCGCCGACCTTAAGAAACTGATTCCCGAACAGCTCCCACAGGTATGTAATGAGTTGAGGTGGATGATGATTGATGAACTCTCCCGTAACCCCGGGCATTTCAGCTCCAGCCTTGGAGCGGTTGAACTGACCGTCGCCCTTCATTACGTATTCAACACTCCCGACGACAGAATAGTATGGGATGTGGGACATCAGGCTTATTCACACAAGATACTTACCGGCCGACGTGACCTGTTCAGTACCAACCGTAAATTCGGAGGGCTGAGACCGTTTCCTTCACCTGACGAGAGCAAATATGACTCTTTCACAAGCGGACATGCTTCCAACTCCATATCGGCAGCTCTGGGTATGGCTGTAGCCAATAGACGTAACGGTAACACATCCAGACGGGTTGTAGCGGTAATCGGGGATGGCGCCATTGGAGGCGGGTTGGCTTTTGAAGGTATAAACAATGCCTCCACAACCGACAACGATCTGCTCATAATACTGAATGACAACAATATGTGCATATCTCAAAGCGTGGGAGGTATGCGCAGTTACCTCACGCAGCTGCAAACATCGCGGTCATACAACACTTTCCGATACTACGTAGCCAGAGTCCTGAATAAGCTGGGTTTGATGAACGACCAAAGGCGCCGTAACATAATACGTTATAACAATCGACTGAAGATGAAGCTCATGCGTCAGAATAACCTTTTTGAAGGTATGGACCTGCGTTACTTCGGACCTGTTGACGGACACAATGTCCAGAATCTGGTAAGGATCCTCTCCAATATAAAAAATATGCACGGACCCAAACTCCTGCACATAAAGACCGTAAAGGGGAAAGGGTATGAACCGGCTGAAAGAGACTCGGAAAACTGGCATGCACCCGGCCTGTTCGACAAAGAGACCGGCGAGCGTGTAATCAAATCCGGCGATGACCGGCCGCCGCTGCTGCAGGATGTTTTCGGTGAGACCCTATTAGACCTTATGAAAGAGAACAACCGGATAATCGGAATAACGCCGGCCATGGTGCTGGGATGTGGGATGAACACACCCATGAAGGTTTTCCCCAAACGTTGCTTTGACGTGGGGATTGCCGAAGGACATGCCGTAACTTTCGCAGGCGGTCTTGCTAAAGAGGGAATGATACCTTTCTGCAACATCTATTCGTCGTTTCTGCAGCGCGCATACGGCAACTTAATACATGATGTGGCTATTGACAACCTGAATGTGGTATTTTGTCTCGACCGTGCGGGTCTGGTAGGCGAAGACGGCCCTACCCATCACGGTGCATTCGACCTGGCATTCCTAAGGCCCATACCCAATTTGACCATCGCTTCTCCTTTCGATGAAATTGAGATGCGGAACCTGATGTACACTGCACAACTACCCGACCAGGGGCCGTTTGTAATAAGGTATCCACGGGGACACGGTATCCTGACCGACTGGAGGAAACCCTTTGAGCCGATAGTGGTTGGAACGGGACGAAAGATAAGAGAAGGCGCTGATGTTGCAGTACTCTCAATCGGTCCTATAGGCAATCTGGCAAACCATGCTATAGAACTATGGCAAAAGGAGAACCCCGGACTAAGTGCAGCTCTGTATGACATGCGTTTTCTTAAGCCTATTGACACCGCCATTCTGCATGAAGTAGGAAAAGGCTTCAAGAAGATTCTGACAATAGAAAACGGCGTAATCGCCGGTGGAATGGGCAGCGCTGTCATTGAGTTTATGGCTGACAACGGCTATACTCCCGCAATAAAGCGTCTGGGGCTTCCCGACAAATTCGTGGAACATGGTTCAACACCCCAACTGTTGCATATATGTAACCTCGATGTGGAGGCCGTAATGGCAGCTCTTGACGAGTTGACTCTCAAACCGAATTGACTCTCAAACCGAAAAACCGATATTATATGAGAATTGTTATTGCAGGAGCCGGAAACGTAGGTACACATCTGGCAAAACTCCTGTCAGGTGAGAATCAGGACATTACCCTTATTGATGAAAATGAGGAGAATCTGAGTCGGATGGATTCCAACTTCGACCTGATCACAGTTCAGGAATCACCGGTTTCGCTACGTGGCCTGAAAGAGGCCGGAGTCGGTAAAGCCGACCTGTTCGTAGCCGTAACCCCCGATGAAAGTCGCAATCTCATATCCTGCCAGCTGGCGCATTACCTGGGTGCAAAAAAGACCGTGGCCAGGATAGACAACCATGAGTATCTTAAGCCAAAGCATAAGGAGTATTTTGCCGAGACGGGTGTCGATTCGCTTATCTACCCCGAGATGCTGGCAGCATTTGAAGTCGTAGCAGGAATCAAGCTGAGCTGGATACGTCAATGGTGGGAATTTGCCGACGGAGCTTTGGTGATGATGGGCGTCAAACTGCGCAACAGCGCCAAAATACTCAACAAACCCCTATCAGAGCTGGGCAATGGGCTGCCCTATCATATTGTAGCCATACTGCGTGAGGGTGTCACTATAATTCCAGGAGGGAACGACAGCATACAGGCAGGTGACCTGGTTTACTTTATGACCATGAAGAGACATATACCGCATATCCGCATGATAGCCGGTAAAGAGGAGCTGCCCGATGTGAGAAATGTAATAATCATGGGAGGCAGCCGTATAGCCGTACGTGCGGCAGAACTGATGCCTGACTACGTAAATCTGAAGATCATTGAAAGCGACCTGGCGCACTGTAACCGGCTGACCGAACTTGTTGACACCCGGGTAATGATAATAAACGGCGACGGACGCGATCCAAGTCTGCTGATGAGCGAAGGCATAACGCACACCGAAGCATTTGTTGCCCTAACCGACAATTCCGAAACAAACATTCTGGCCTGTCTGGCCGCAAAACGTTTCGGAGTGACCAAAACCATTGCCGAGGTGGAGAATATCGACTACATAAATATGGCCGAAAAGCTCAATATAGGTGCGGTCATCAACAAGAAGAAGATTGCTGCAAGCCACATATACCAAATGATGTTAGATGCCGATGTTACCAACGTCAAATGTCTGACCTTTGCAAGTGCCGATGTGGCCGAATTCAACGTCAAAAAGAGAGCACGCATAACACGTAATCCCATCAAAGATATACCGTTGCCGCGCGGAGTTACCATTGGCGGACTGATACGTGACAAAGAGGCCATTCTGGTTACCGGAAACACCCTTATACAAGAAGGAGACCGCGTTGTGGTCTACTGTCTTGAGGGTATGATAAAATCCATAGAGAGATTCTTCAATTGATACATCCAAGGATTATACACCGCATATTGGGTATCCTGCTCCTGATTGAAGCCGGAGTACTTCTACTCTGCTCGCTGCTTCCCGTTTACTATGGTGAAAAGGACTTTTTTGCCTTTATAATGGCATCGCTGATCACAGTATGCTTTGGAATCGTATTCTTTATTATGGGTAAAAACAGCGGTGGAATGGAGAATGTCATAACCCGCCGTGACGGATATATTGTAGTTACTGTAAGCTGGATACTATTCTCCCTGTTCGGCGCGCTCCCATACTACATTAGCGGGCATATCCCCTCTTTTACCGATGCCTTCTTCGAGACCATGTCAGGCTTTACGACAACCGGAACAACCGTAATTCAGGATATAGAGGCGCTACCCCACGGACTGCTCTTCTGGCGCAGCCTTACACAATGGATAGGCGGTTTGGAGATAGTTTTCTTTACGGTTGTAGTACTGCCCATATTCGGAGCCGGCGATGTACGTCTGTTTGCAGCCGAGGCCATCGGCCCCAAACAGAGCAAGCTGCATCCGCGCATAAGCGTCAGCGCCCGCTGGATCCTTACCGTTTACCTTATCATAACGACCCTTTGCGCACTGGCTCTGAAACTTTGCGGAATGGGGATATTCGACAGCATAAACCATGCATTATGTACTGCTGCAACAGGAGGTTTCTCAACCAAGAATACAAGTATAGCCCATTTCAATTCGCACAGCATAGAGTATGTGATTACCTTTTTCATGTTTCTCTCAGGCATCAATTACGGTCTGCTCTTCTTCGTGATGTTCAAGGGTAAAATAGGCAAACTCATTGAAGACACCGAGTTTAAATGGTATCTCTTCCTAACCCTTATCTTCGCCCTGATCGTAGGCATAAGTCTCTATATTTCCACTCCCTATGACGGAAAAACTTCATTCAGATACGCTATTTTCCACATCACATCCACCATAACTACGACCGGATTCACAACCACCGACTACACCATGTGGCCCCCGTTCATCTGGATGATAATAGGACTATGCATGTATTTTGGTGCCTGTGCAGGTTCAACATCGGGAGGCATGAAATCCATCCGTCTGGTAATTCTGATAAAATCCATGCGCAACGAATTCAACCGCATACTACACCCCAACGCAGTGCTTCCGGTCAGGATCAACGGCAAAGTCGTATCCACATCGACCAAACAGAGCGTACTGACCTTCAGCATCTTCTTTTTGTTGTTAGTCTTCGTGGGATGGTTCTTCTATCTTGCAATCGGAATAGATATTGCCGATGCTTACGGTACTTCGCTTTCATGCCTTGCCAATATAGGAGTCAAGATAGGCAGTAACGGGTGTAACATTCCCTGGGCAGATATGCCTGCCATAGGCAAGTGGTTTTCAGCTTTCCTTATGCTCGTAGGCCGTCTTGAGATCTTCGCTGTCCTGCTCCTGTTCAATCCCTCGTTCTGGAAGCATAGATAAGAAAGAGTTCAAGTCTTCACGCATACGGTCGTAGAGTTCGCAATCGCGGTAATTAGTGTTTTTACGCAGAGCTTCGGCTATATCCATCTGACTATGCTGATAAGCGCTTATCTCGTTACGATACTGCTGATCGTGCAGGGCAAGGCGTCTTATATCGGTCTCCCGTTCCTGTCGAAGCCTAGTACATACCGGAGTGAGCAACCTCAAAATGACATTCTCGACCAGACTGTGCCCCTGCAAATAGAGATAGGTATCATTCTCTTTAACACCCATCTGTTTAAGCTCTTCGCTCAGAGCCTCAATTTCAGGAATGGCTTCAGGATAGTTGGTCTTCAGATACTTGATTTTGCGATTTACTCTGTTTGATACCGATATTATGACGTTCTGGGGATTCCTCAGGTCAACCGACTTGATACGTATATCGATGCTCATGTCCTGCATACTGAACTCACCGTGACGTCGTTTACGATAAAACCAGACATTCCAGACGAATAGCGGATATACGGCCACCGAATATAGCTCCATAAATGCCTGAAAATCTATAATCCTGCGGTCATTAAGCGTACACTGAACACATATGTTGTGCAGACTGCCCGAATAACATCGGTAATTTTCAATGGCGTAGGTATAGGTCTGTATCACGTAAGGGTTGTTTATTATCTCGGCCGATGTGCCGGTTGCTCCCTGCAGTAGCCAATCATAGTCGCTGTCAACACAGGCAATCATATATTTGCCCAAGCCAATATGTTCCATACATGAACGCAGAGCCGATTTCTTACCTTTGGTCAGCCCGCCTTTGTTAGGCAGCATTATCTGAAAATATCGGGAGCCGTTCTCAAACTCGTCAAGCAACAACCGCCAGAAAGCTACATCGTCGTAGCTCTCCACAAATGCCACAATCCTCCTGCGATTCCGTTTCGGAAGAAGTCTGTTGGCAGCCTCAACATACTGTGATGTTACGTTGTCAAGGAGTCTCTTCATTTGTAACGGTTTTTCGGTTCAGTGTTACTTATTTTACAACAATATCATCGACATCGATTACAGCATCCATCCAACCGTCCATTATCAATGCCGGTGAATGGGTTGCAATTATTATTTGGGCATTGGGATTCAATTCCCTCATTCTGGATACCAACTGCTGCTGCCACTCAATATGCAGCGAGACCTCCGGCTCATCCATAAACAGTACATATGGCTTGTTGTCCTGGACAAGAAGGGTGAGCAAGATAACCAAAAGCTGTTTTTCGCCCGACGAGAGATTGTATGGAAAAAGCCTGCCTCCATACTGGTAAAAGATTATCTCATTGCTTGTGCGGACTATCTTCTTGCCCGTATCGGCAAACAGTTCATCAACAATGTCCATGAACAGGATTTTGGGATTTGAGACCTTTTGGGCTTCGATAATGTTTTCGGGTTTCCCCGATGTAAGCAGAGCTATTGTGCGATTGCCTATATTGACCTGATAGTCCAAATAACGGCGCTGAAGTTTGTAGAGTTGTCGGTCAAGCTCGGAAACCAGATTACCGTTCAATATCTTTTCAAGTGAATTGTGCATCAGAGGACGGTCGATGGTCCGGATTACGTCAAACCTGACCCTATTCCGTCCCTCCGGGTAATAATCAATCAACACATCGGAGTGCTCATCCTGAGATTCACCCGCAAGGTATTCCAGACGTGCCACAGTCTTGTTAAGGATGGTACTTTTGCCCGTCCCGTTGACACCGCTCAAAATATTTATATCCGGTCGCAAGTCCCATACTATATGTTTGCGCCCCCAAAGAGAATTGATCTCTATACGGCTGATACCGTCGGCATACTTATTTTCCATAATCTCGACCTGTTTCACACTTATTTTTGGTAAAAATACAAAAAAAACGAAGCAAACAAAATGGATTGCCCGGATTAAGATTCCATCCAAAAAGTCAGATTTCGGTTCCGTCCAAAAGTTCCATATATACAGGTACGGCTCTCTCAAGTTCGTCAAGACGAATATACTCGTTGGCAGTATGAGAGCGTGACGACTGCCCGGGGCCCATTTTGAAAGAGGGGCAGTCCAGTATGGTCTGATCCGAAAGTGTAGGGGAGCCATACGGCACAAGTCCCATTCCGACAGCCTTTCTGATGAGCGGATGAGCCGGGTCAATCCTTGAGGAGTTCAGATTGAACGAACGGGCCTTGACATCACACCATTCGGGCAAGAGTCCTTGTATCATCTCAAAGATACAACGGTTGGAATAGAACTCATTGCTGCGGATATCGGCCGTAAAAGTGCAGATATCGGGTATAACATTGTGTTGGGTACCGGCATCTATTATGGTAACAGTCAATTTGACAGGGCCCAGCAGGTCCGACTGTTTCTCAAATTTAAACTCTCTGAGTTTGTCTATTATGTCAACTGCACGGTACAAGGCATTGATACCTGTGTTGTGGGCGGCATGACCGGATTTGCCATGAACGGTGAAATCCAAAACCATCAGCCCCTTCTCGGCTATGGCAGGCTGCATACCGGTGGGTTCGCCTATAAGAGCTACCGCTATCTCAGGCAGACTGCTTACTGCCAACTTCATACCACCGGGACCGTTCATCTCTTCCTCGACGGTGGCAAGAAAAAGCGGATTATATGGCTGCGACTTGCTGTCAAGCTGATAGAATGTATAAAGAAGCGAGACAAGGCTGCCCCCCGCATCATTGCTACCCAAGCCATATAGGCAGCCATCCTCTATTACAGGAGTAAATGGGTCTCGCATCCAGCCCGATACCGGTTTGACGGTATCCATATGGCTGTTAAGGAGAAGTGTAGGTTTGGAAGGGTCATAAAAACGCCCGTAGCAGAGCAGGTTAAGTCCGATACGTTCAGGAATGTAGCCATGCTGTTCCATATCGGCACCGACTATAGTCGCCACATCGTGCTCGAAGCCGCTGATTGAAGGGGTGGCTATCAACTTCTTGAGTAATTCTATCATAGGACATGCGTTATTCATGCCACAAAGTTAATCTCTTTACTCAAATATGCCCTTTTCACGAGCAGAAAGTTCCCGGATAATACTAATAAAGAAGGGAAAAGCAACCATGAAAGTGAGTACATCGGAAATTGCCATAGTAGCCTGGAGCCCTTCCAGCCCCCATATTCCGGGTACTATAAATAAAACGGGATAGAAGAAATAGCCGTGACGGCTCATGGCCAGCAAGGTGGCTTTTTTGGTGCGGCGTATATTCTGGAGAAGCATATTGGTAGGTGTGGTCAGTCCCACGAGCGGAAAAGCTATACATTGCCACCGCAGCACCCTGACTCCTACACGGATCAGTTCAGGATCCTCGTCCCGGAAAAAGGATATTATTTCCGGAGCAAATATCCATCCTGCAGCCGATGTAAAGAGGAGTATTATTACACAGACAGTGATGGTAAAGAAGTATGACCGACGCACCCGGCCGTAGAGCTTGGCGCCCCAGTTGAATCCGCATACGGGTTGAAAACCCTGTCCGACACCAAGAATTACAGCCATTGCACACTGCATGACTCTGGCTACAATGGTAAATGCGGCAATCGTGGAAGCCTCCTGCCCCTGTAAAGCGTAGCTGGCGGCAGCCCAATTCATAAAGATGGCAGACAAACTGGACAACGACTGACGCATAAGTGAGGGCAGACCGCCTGCCGCTATTTCACGGAAACGCTCTACCGACGGAACAAAATTACGGAACCTGATATGGACATTCCCATCCAGTGAGGTGGCCCACAAGAGCAGCAGCCACGATATGAACTGGCTTATGAGTGTAGCTAAAGAGGCTCCGCTCACTCCCATATCGAAATGTCGTATGAGCAGCCAGTCAAAAAATATGTTCAAAATAGCTCCGGTGGTTATTCCTATCATAGCCATCATGGCATTGCCCTGCAGCCGGAGCTGATTGTTCAGAGTTATCTGCGATATGAAAAATGGAGTGGCTATAAGCAGCCAACGGAGATAATCGTTGGAGTAAGGGACCACATCGGGTGTAGCACCCAACATCCGCGAAAGCGGAGTCATAAAAAGAGTGCCCAACACCATAAGGACAATGCCCACCAAAAATGATGTAAAGAAACCGGTTGCAGCCATACGGTCTGCACCGCCGGTATTCCGAGCACCCAGGGCGCGGGATATATAGTTGCCCGATCCGGACCCGAAAAAGAATCCTATGGCCTGTATGAACGCCTGATATGAAAAGGCCACACCGACTCCCGCTGCTGCGGCAGTACTGATGTGACCCACAAACCAGGAATCTACTATGTTGTAGATGGCTGACACCGACATGCTGATGATAGTTGGTACAGAGAGACTGAGTATGAGCCGGGGAATCGGCGTCTCTGTCATCCGTCTGTACCTAGCCTCACTCTTCAGTATGTCAAGTTCAGCACTCTGCACTTATCTGTAATAATCCATGCTTTCCGGAGTCCGGGACATTATCACGCTGTAGTGACCGTCCAACTGTGATAGTGAGTAGTCAATGAAGACTTTAAGAGGTTTATCAAAAATTTCGGCAATCTCAGTGGAGTCACGCAACAGCAGAGTACTCATTACGCAATATGCGGCACTTTCCATAAGGCGGCGTCCGCAGAAATCATTGAATTCCTGAGACTTAAACTCGGTAACGTAGGCTGTCATTGCGTCCAGCTTCTCAACCATAGCCATTATCGCCTCTTTATCCTCCGATTCGGGCAGTCCGGCAAGCATCTCCCTGATGTACTGCGAGTAGCTTCCGGCAGTCACATAACGCAAAGCTGCCACCACCTGAAGCTGTGTGGTACCCTCGTATATTGAGGTGATACGAGCATCGCGATAGAGGCGTTCGCATGCGTAATCGCGCATAAATCCCGAACCGCCGTGTACCTGAATGCTGTCATAGGCATTCTGGTTGGCAAACTCGCTTGTCATACCCTTGGCAATAGGTGTAAGGGCATCGGCCAGACGGCTGTAACGTTTGTTTTCGGCACGCTCCTCGGGGGTGAGTGTACGTGTCTTGGCAATGGCATCAAGCGACTTGTATATGTCAACGTAGCGAGATGTCTCATAGAGCAGTGAGCGAGATGCTTCCAGCTTGGCCTTCATCAGAGCCAACATTTGATATACTGCAGGAATACTGTCAATGGTCACGCCGAACTGACGGCGTTCAGCAGCGAAAGCTACAGCTTCCCGCCAGGCAGCATCCTGAATACCCACGCTCTGGGTTGCAATACCGAGACGGGCTCCATTCATTAGTGCCATGACATATTTTATAAGCCCCAAACGGCGACTGCCGCAAAGCTCTGCTTTGGCATTGTTAAAGACCAGTTCGCAGGTGGGCGAACCGTGTATGCCCATCTTATCCTCTATGCGGCGTACATTCACACCACCGTCCCGCTTGTCATAGATAAAGAGCGAAAGTCCGCGTCCGTCGGTAGTACCCTCTTCGCTGCGTGCCAGAACAAGGTGTACGTCACTGTCACCGTTGGTGATGAAACGCTTCACACCGTTCAGGCGCCAGCAGCCATTCTCCACATCTTCGGTAGCCTTGAGCATAACACTCTGCAGATCGCTTCCGGCATCGGGCTCGGTAAGGTCCATTGACATTGTGGCTCCCTCGCAGGCCATCTTCAGATATTTCTCCTTCTGCTCTTCACTGCCGAACTCGTAGATGGTGTCGGCACAGGACTGTAGTCCCCAGACGTTTTGGAATGATGCATCGGCCCTCGATATCATCTCACATACGGCGCTGAAGACGGTAACAGGCATATTCAGACCGCCATACTGACGGGGAAGTCCGAATCCGGACATACCTGCCTGATGCATGACCTTGAGGTTCTGTGCAGTACCTTTGGAGTACTGAACGCGGCCACCGCTGCAGTGTGCACCTTCGCGGTCCACACTCTCGGCATTGGGACCGATCACATCGGCACAGACGGTGCCGGTAAGCTCTAACACACGGTCATAATTGTCCATTGCATCGGCAAATCCGGTCGGCGCGTAATCGTACTTGCCCGCCTCGGCGTAGAAGTTCTCTTTAAGCTCCACTATGCGCTCCATAAGAGGAGAGTGCATGCGGGCCTCCAATTCAGGGGTATCCTTATATCTGTTCATTTTGAAATTTCCTTGTAGTGACGAATGAATTTGGGAATCACATCCTCAACACGGCCGGTTACAACATAATCGGCGATTGAGTTAATCGGGGCGTTGGGGTCCTCGTTGATAGAGATGATCAGACTGCTTTCACGCATTCCGGCTATGTGTTGTATCTGACCCGATATTCCGCAAGCTATGTAGAGCTTGGGCCTTACTGTCAGACCAGTCTGACCAATCTGACGGTCATGGTCGCAGAATCCGGCATCCACGGCTGCACGGCTGCCACCCACCTCGGCATGGAGCAGGTCGGCCAGCTTGAAGAGCATATCGAAATTCTCGCGGCAGCCCATTCCGTAACCTCCGGATACAATTATGGAGGTGCTGTCCAGATGGTGCGACGGCTTCTCCATGTGGCGGTCAATCACGCTGACCGCAAGGTCAGCCTGACTGACATAGTCCGACACCTTGTGGGTTATAACTTCACCCTTATAGCCACCCTTCAGCGGCTCGTTCTTCATCACACCCTGACGGACGGTAGCCATCTGGGGACGATGGTCGGGATTGACGATTGTAGCAATTATATTGCCTCCGAATGCGGGACGGATCTGATAGAGCAGGTTTTCATAGACCTTATCGGCCTTCTTGTCCTCATGGTCGCCAATTTCCAGATTTGTGCAATCGGCAGTAAGGCCGCTGCTCAGCGCCGATGAGACTCTTGGACCGAGGTCACGGCCTATTACAGTAGCGCCCATCAGGGCTATCTGCGGTTTCTCCTTGCTGAACAGTTTGATCAAAATAGCTGAATAGGGCGCAGTGGTATATAATGCAAGGCACTTATCGTCAAACAGATGCAGTATATCAACTCCATACGGAAGAATCTGATTCTCTATACCGTCAAGATTACTGCCTATCGCTACAGCCTCAAGTTTGACACCAAGCTGCGCTGCAAGTGAACGACCTTTGGTCAACAGTTCCTGACTAACGGGGGCAACTTCGTTACCCTCCAGCTCACAGTAAACAAAAATGCTGTTCATGGGGTTATCCTATTATGTGATTAACGGCCAACTCTTCAATCAGAGCAGCTATATCGGCATCTTCCGAGCCGTAGCACTTGTTCTCCTTGGCCTGAAATACTATATTCTCTATCTTCTTTACCTTAGTCGGCGAGCCTGACAGTCCGCACTTGGCGGGGTCAGCATTGACATCGGCCACAGTCCAGACGGGCACTTCATAGTTTTTACGGCCCATAAGCAGCCTGGCATTACGCAGACGACAGGGGGCAGCGCTTCCGTTCACAGTGAGCAGACAGGGCAGCGGAGCCTTAACTATCTCAGTGCCGCCGGTGATTACGCGCTTTACGGTTACGGACTTGCTGTTTATATCAAGCAGTTCCTCAACATAGGTTACCTGATCTAGTCCCAACTTTTCGGCCACCTGAGGTCCTACCTGAGCGGTATCGCCGTCAATAGCCTGACGACCTCCGATTATTATATCCACCTGACCGATCTTGCGGATTGCCATTGAGAGGGCATACGATGTGGCCAGCGTATCGGCACCGGCAAAGAGGCGGTCAGAAAGCAGATAACCGCCATCGGCACCGCGGAATACACCCTCCAAAACTATCTCTTTAGCTCTCTCCGGACCCATCGTGAGCATAGTCACTCTGCTGCCGGGGAAACGGTCCTTTATATCAAGGGCCAGTTCCAGGGCATTGAGGTCCTCCGGGTTAAACACTGCCGGAAGTGCGGCACGGTTTATGGTGCCGTCGGCATTCATGGCATCCTTACCCACATGACGTGTGTCGGGTACCTGTTTTGCCAAAACTATAATATTAAATTTGTCCATAAGTCTTTAATTTTCCTCTCGAATTTGGGTTTTTCCCTCAAAATTATTATTTCTAACTTTTATCTCTAATTATTACCTTCAAATATACTTTTACTGCCAATTTTTAAGCATGAACTGTTATAATCTCTCGAGCATGGATTTTTGGTTCTCGCGCTCAAGAGTATTGAATTTAGAATATGTCTTTATTTTAGCTATCGTGGCGGTAATGACCTGATAGAGTTCGCTCCCTTCGGTATAGTCACCCGGGCAGGCAAAATTCACACGCCCCCGCTGCACCAATCTCTTGGCCTGAGCGCAACTGTTCCTGTTGCCAGGCTTATATATGGCTACAGAATGGCCGCCCTCGGTCTTGACTATGCGCATACTGGGTATGTCGGTCTCACCGTCGCCCAGATAGATCATATTTTGGAACGGTATGGGACGATCCTCTTCGGACATGGAATCATTTATCCTCACATTGTCCCATATCTCGTGTATTCCCTTGTTGATCATGAATATAAACTGAGTCTTGGATGTGAAATCCACTGCCACGGCAGGCCATACGGCTGCATCGTCCTCATACATGAATGAACATGCATAAATCTGCTTGAAATATTTGGCTATAGACGTACCCTCGATAAGTTCCTTAAGACCCGATGATATGATATAGTGTTCCACATTTACGCCCATCTCACTGCCTTTACGATTGATCAGGTCGAACCACTCCTCCACTCCGGGAAAAAAAACTATTCCGCGGCCGAATTCCACAAACTGCTGACGACGTATGCTGATACCGTTCTGTTTGGCCCTCTCCACCATCAGCTTCATGTAAGAGAGTATGGTACTTGAATTGTGCCGCCTGGCCAGATCTTGCGAATCGTTCCAGAATGATTTCTTGTCGGTAAGTCCGATGGCATCCATAAAATCGTACTCCTGCATATTTGACGGCGAAAGCGTGCCGTCGAAATCATACATAAGTGCAACAGTGGGTCTATCCATATAAAAAATCAGGTTTGGGCCTACAAAGATACCGATTAACCTACCCATACCCCTTGTACCGCAGGTGAAAAGCCCCTGATTGTGCACAGATATTTCTATTTTGTAAACCGCAACATCTACAACAGATTGAACTGAGAAACTCTTCCTTCTGTTAGGAACAGTCAGGTTCCGGCACTATTTCAGTAAGTTTCTACCCCTCTTCCTTATAGTCACCGTAGCTCAAAAATCAGGAGGGAGGAATCTGACCTCAGAGAATCAAACGCGAAGAGTCACCGTAGCTTAAGGAATTAAAAGGGAAGAATCGCCGTAGCTCAAAAATCTGAAATCATTCTCCAGAGCATAACGGTAAATGGTTTTCCAATCACCATTCACAAAGGCGGAGACCAGGAGCAGAAGAGTGCTCTGAGGTTGGTGGAAATTGGTCACCATCATTTTTACAATGCGGTATTTATACCCAGGAACGATTATAATTTGGGTGCCGGTCTTCAACACGTCCAAATTATGACGGTCAAGATAGTCCAGAATATGACTGAGAGATTCGACAGCGCTAATAGCGGGATCGGTTTGGTAAGGTACCCACTGGCTGACCTGCAACTCCTCATCGGCAGCGTCAGGATGAGTGCTTAAATAGACACCTATATAATATAGGCTCTCCAGAGTGCGTACCGATGTGGTGCCGACAGCTATGGCCTCTCCGCCGTGTACAATAAGCCTCTCTATGGTGGAACGTCTTACCGCTATAAATTCGGTATGCATCACGTGACCGGCAATTTCTTCCGATTTCACCGGACGAAAGGTGCCTGCCCCAACGTGCAGGGTAAGCTCCTCGCGCTCTATCCCGCGGGCGTCCAGCTCTTTCAAGACCCGTTCGGTGAAATGGAGTCCCGCAGTGGGCGCCGCCACACTTCCCTTTATCTTTGAATAGACGGTCTGATAGGTTGTTTTATCGCTCTCCTGTGATTCGCGGTTAAGGTAGGGCGGTATGGGAATTTCGCCCGCCGCCTCAAGCAGAGCGGCAAAGCTGACGCCTCCGTCCCAGCTGAAATCTATCCTGTGGCCGGCAGCGCCGGACGGCCCGCGGCGGGCGGTCAGCGTTACGCTGAGGCCGGCTACCTGAAAAGTGCCGCTGAGCGGGAGCGAGCTCTCTCTCCAGCGCTTGAGATTGCCCACAAGGCAAAACCAACTACACTCTTTAGTTTGGGTAAATGTAATCTGATAGTCCTGCGGCAAGGCAGGCTGTATGAGGAAAATCTCAATCAAAGCTCCCTGTGACCCGGCCCCGCCGGCAGGCTCTTTGCGAAAAATAAGACGCGCCTGAATTACTTTGGTATTGTTGAAGACCATAAGGGCCCCCTCAGGCAGATATGAGGGCAGATTCCTGAAGAGGTCCTGCGACACCCTTCCGCTTCTGTAGAGCAGCAGTTTGGAGCTGTCGCGCTCCAAAAGAGAAAACTTTGCTATTCTGGCATCGGGCAGAGGATAGCTGTAGTCACTTATATTGATATGCTTTACTCTTTCATCCATTTCCGGAGCGCAAAGTTAACCAAAAAAAGATCGCTATTCCACTATGGCAAGGGTAAAGACGCTTATCCTGATATCGGGAGAGGCCTTCTCCATGGTCTGTATAAGCGAACAGAGAGTGGCGCCTGTTGTCATAACGTCATCTACGACAAGCAAGTGACGGCCCGCCAGAGATTCAGGCTGTGCAACAGAAAAGAGTCCCTCGGCATTATTCCAGCGCTGGAATCTACCGAGTCCGGCCTGTTTTTGATTGCTGACCTCACGTGTCACTATGCAATCGGCAACCGGAATCTCTATGACACGGCTTATGCCCTCGGCTATATATGCAGATTGGTTATATCCGCGGCGACGCTGTTTGACACTTGAGAGAGGGAGGGGAATGATCATCTCAACTCCATCCAAAAAGCCCTTATCGCGCAGCTCACGGGCGCCGATTTCGGCCAGCCAGGAGCCGACTGAGGGGTGGTTGTAATATTTCAGATGATAGATGATCTTGCTGTAATCACTCTCCTTTTCGTATTTAAGCATCGATGCAGCCCTAACCACATTGCGCTCGGTCAACAAAATACGTTCGGCAAGGCTCAGCTCTTCGGGCAGATATTCCAGGCGGGGCATACCCAGAAAACATGATATACAGAGATGCTGTTCGCCCGTGTCAAGCCTTCGGCCGCAGACCTTGCAGTACCGTGGCAGCAGCAGGTCCGTGACAGATCTTATGAGACCCATCGGATTAATCGGTAAAATCGGGACTTTCGGTAAAATCCAGAACCTCTCTGATAAGCGGGATTTCAAAGCCCCTGCCCGCTATGGATTTAATGGTCTTCATTTTACGCTCATACTCGTCGGCTCCCTTGACACTCTTGTAACGGGAGACCAACAGTTCTCTCAACACAGCCATATATTCATCGGGATCTACCGATGAAACGGCCTCTTCTGCGATTTCCTGAGGTATGCCCTTAAAGCGGAGCGCCTGCATGATCTTGATCCGTCCCCATTTGGTCAACAACACTTTGTCATGGACGAATGCCCGTGAATAACGGCTCTCGTCAATGTAACCCTCTTTTTCAAGATGTCCGATGATCTCTTCAATGGAGTGTGGGGAGAGGTCGCGTCTCTCTAGCATCGCCCTCACTTCACTCCTGCAATGTTCGGCTGTCGAGCAGTAAGCTCTGGCTTTTTGCAGCCCCTCTTTCTCTTCCTCTTTCATGTATCAGCTTTTATCATGCGCTCTTTTCCATATAGGTCTTTGCGCAGTTCAATATTATGGTATCCCCCGCTTTCAAGCATAAGCACAAGCTCATGTGCAAACAGCGGGTTTATTTCAAAAAACAGGCTTCCGCCGGCAGTCAAGTTAGCCGATGCAAACCGCGATATGGCTCTGTAGAAGAGTAACGGGTTATCGTCAGGGACGAACAGCGCCAAATCCGGCTCAAAATCGAGTACCCTCTTTTCCATATCGAGTTTCTCGCTTTCGGTCACATAGGGAGGATTGCTGACTATCACATCGAATTTAATATCCGACTGCGGGTTCGTCAGAATGTCAACCCCGCGAAAAGTGACGTCAGTGCCGTTAAGTTCATTGTTCAAGGCAGCCAGACGAAGAGCATCAGGGCTGATGTCCCATCCCTCAACACTCCATCCCGGCAGTCTGTGCGCCAGAGTTACGGCAATGCATCCGCTTCCCGTACCTATGTCAAGCAGATTGCCGGTCTCCTGACGATTCTGTAACACCCACTCTACCAGTTCGCCGGTTTCCGGCCTGGGGATCAGGACTCTTCCATCCAGACGGAAAGAGAGTCCGCAGAAAGGGGTGTTGCCGCATACATACTGCAAGGGCTCACCCCCCGCGAGCCGCCTTAACGCATCCTCTAGCAGCCTCTCCCTTTCAGAGTCGGGTTCCAATGGTTCCCTGGTATAGAAAGAGAGGACATCTATACCCAAAAGCTCGGTGCAAAGGGCTTTACGGACAGTCTCAAGACCTGAAGCGTCATATATGCCTGCAAGGGCATAATCGATACGTTTCAGGAGATTTTTCATGACTCATTCCTTAGGCTTGACGGTGACAGTGCCCTTCACGGCAGGGTCCACCACGCCGGGAACAACCGTATATCCTCCCATCTCATAAGTCATATATCCTTTTACGGTAGGCATACTCATGCTGAGAGTCATGCCGAACTCCACCTCGAATGTACCTGCCGACGAGGGAACCCACCTGATGGAGGGGAGGTTGGACATAGGATCCACAATAATGACATAGGCAGTCTTCTTGTCAACGGAGAAATCCCGGTAGTAAACCTGCGGTATGGGCGGCGGCAAAAATGTTCCGCCATTAATGGTCCAACGGCATCGGGCCCTGTAATATTTGTCACCCAACGAGCTGGCCTTAACCTGCAGGGTCAGGGTGTCGCCGACCTTAGGATTACTGTTAAGGCATATTACCGAATCATATTTGGGCGGAGTGGAATACTCCTCATCCTCACATGAAACCATTGCGAAAAATCCAGCAGTAAGAGCCGCAATCAAAAACAATCTTTTCATTGATTCAAGCTATTTCAAGTGCAACTTTCATCATATTGACAAACCCGGAACGGCGCTGTTCGGCCGATGCATGGACCTTATGGACCAGTTGGTCCGAAATGGTGCATATCGTCAAAGCTCTCTTCCCGGCAACAGCAGCATTGAGATAGAGTCCGAAAGACTCCATTTCAACGGCTTTTACACCGAATCGGCTCCACTCCATCTGGCTGTCGGAGGGGTCATAGAAGACATCGGCCGAGTAGATGTTGCCTACGTGAAACTTAAAGCCATTCTCACGTGAGACACGTACGGCATTCTCAAGCAGACCGTAATCGGCTATCGCAGAAAATTTAGCCGGCATTTTGTACTGGTGGCCATAGTTGGAATCGGTACAGGCGCCCATGGCAAAGAACATTTCACCTACATTCAGCTCCGGAGCAAGGGCACCGGCCGTACCCACCCTGATGATACAATCCACATCGTAGAAATTGAAAAGCTCGTATGAGTATATCCCTATTGAGGGAATGCCCATTCCATGACCCTGTACCGAGAGGCGCTTTCCCTTGTATGTGCCGGTGAAACCGTACATTCCCCGTATATCGTTATAGGGAACGGGGTTCTCAAGAAAGTTTTCGGCAATAAATTTAGCGCGGAGCGGGTCACCGCTCATCAACACTGTTTTCGCTATGTCGCCATAGGCGGCCGCAATATGCGGCGAGGGGGTATTTTCCTTACTCATAAGTTCAAATTTTCTCTTCAAGCGGCGGTGAAATCAGGCATCCTTCAATATATTCTGTCTCTCGCTTTTTTTCTGACGGAGGAGCAATGTGTACCTTGCGGCCTGCAACGCTTACGCGGCCTTCGGCATACCACTGCAAAGCCTGCGGGAAGATACGGTGCTCCATACGGTGAATCTGCGCCTCGAGCTCCCCGATAGTCCCCTTTACAGGAACGGCAGCCTGAATTATGACCGGTCCTGCGTCCAGTTCGGGAGTGACCAGATGTATTGAACAGCCGGTAATACGGACACCCTCTTCATAGGCATCGGCAATGGCTGTTGCACCTTTGAAGCTGGGCAGAAGCGCCGGATGCAGATTCAGGATACGGCCTTCAAAAGCGTCTATAAAGGTCTCACTCAATATACGCATCCAACCCGCCAAGGCAACGGTATCTACACTGTACTTTTTAAGTGCATCTATCACAAGCGAATCATACTCACTGCGGTTTTTGTGCCCCTTGGATGGTATTATCTCAACCGGTATTCCAAAATTGCGGGCGCGGGCTATAACGCCTGCTTCCGGCCTGTTGGTGAGCACAACGGCCACAACGGCATCTATCAGTCCTTCACGAACAGCTTCAATAATTGCCTGGGCGTTGGATCCGTTGGACGATGCAAGTATCGCAAGTCTTATCATATGACAAAGGTAGTAAAAAAATAATAGTGTCACATTTGGGCGACACTATTACTTTTTTTACTCTGTTGCCGGTTATTCCGACAACTTAAATTACATCATTCCATCCATTCCTCCCATTCCCGGGTTCATGGCAGGCATAGGCTTGTCCTCTTTTTTCTCCACGATTACACACTCGGTGGTAAGGAACATACCTGCTATTGAAGCGGCATTTTCAAGAGCCACGCGAGCAACCTTGGCGGGATCGACCACACCGGCCTTCATCAGGTCTTCGTAACGGTCGTAGCGGGCATTGTAACCGAAATTACCGGTACCCTCGGAAACCTTCTGGGCAACCACGGCTCCCTCCTTGCCTGCGTTGATGACGATCTGACGCAGAGGCTCCTCTATGGCGCGACGGATGATCTGAATACCGGTATGCTCATCGGCATTTTCGCCTTTCAGCTTATCGATAGCGCTTATGGCACGGATATAGGCTACACCGCCGCCGGCAACTATGCCCTCTTCAATGGCTGCACGGGTAGCGCACAGAGCATCGTCAACACGGTCTTTCTTCTCCTTCATCTCGGTCTCACTGGGAGCACCTACCTTGATGACGGCTACGCCATCTGACAGTTTGGCAAGACGCTCCTGAAGCTTCTCCTTGTCATACTCACTTGTGGTGGTGGCAATCTGAGCCTTGATCTGAGCTACGCGGGCTTGGATATTCTCCTTCTCACCCTTACCATTTACAATGGTGGTATTATCTTTGGTAATGGTAATCTTCTCGGCAGTACCGAGCATCTCCATTGTGGCCTGCTCCAATTTGACGCCGCGCTCCTCGCTTACCACGAATCCGCCTGTAAGTACGGCAATATCTTCAAGCATTTCCTTGCGGCGGTCACCAAATCCGGGAGCCTTGACGGCACAGATCTTAAGACCTGAACGCAGGCGATTCACAACCAGGGTGGTCAGAGCCTCGGAGTCAACATCCTCGGCAATGATAAGCAGGGGACGACCGGTCTGTACGGCCGGCTCCAGAATAGGAAGCATATCCTTAAGATTGGAAATCTTCTTGTCGTGAATAAGGATTTGCGGATTCTCCATGACACAATGCATCTTTTCTGCATCGGTCACAAAATATGATGAGAGGTAACCACGGTCAAACTGCATACCCTCGACAACGTCGATGTATGTTTCGCGTCCCTTAGCCTCCTCGATGGTAATGACACCATCCTTGGAAACCTTTTGCATGGCATCGGCAATATGCTTACCAATCTCGGCATCGTTGTTTGCCGAAATAGCGGCCACCTGCTCAATCTTTTCAAAGTTATCGCCTACGGTCTGCGACTGGCTCTTGATACTCTCCACAACAGCTGCTACAGCCTTGTCTATACCACGCTTAAGATCCATGGGATTGGCTCCTGCAGTGACATTCTTAAGGCCTACGTTCACAATGCTCTGAGCGAGAACGGTGGCCGTGGTTGTACCGTCACCGGCATCTTCGCCGGTCTTTGAAGCTACCGACTTGACCAACTGAGCTCCGGTATTCTTGAATGGATCGGCCAGCTCAATCTCTTTAGCTACGGTTACACCGTCTTTGGTAATTTGAGGTGCACCGAATTTTTTCTCAATTATTACGTTACGACCCTTAGGTCCAAGGGTTACTTTAACTGCATTTGCTAACTCATCAACACCCTGACGCATCAGATCGCGGGCATTGGTATCAAAAATTATTTCTTTTGCTGCCATAATAATATTACTTTTTTATTCTATAACGGCCAAAACATCGCTCTGGCGCATAATCAGATATTTCTCTCCATCAATTTCAAGCTCAGTGCCCGAATATTTTCCATAAAGGACCTGATCACCTTTCTTGAGGATCATAGCCTCATCCTTGGTCCCGTTTCCTACTGCTATTACCTGACCCTTCAAGGGTTTCTCTTTTGCCGTGTCAGGTATGATAATACCCCCGACTGTCTTCTCCTCGGCTGCTGCCGGAAGAATCAGCACACGGTCTGCTAATGGTTTAATGTTCATTTTAAGTAAAAAATTAATTTGTGATTAATCAATGCTAATTCAAGCCCGTATTTTTAACGGACACTTATAAGAATGCGAAAAACGTGCCAAAACGGTAAAATTGGCAACATGTCACCATATATGACAGTTTGACACGTCCTAATGGGTTTTATCTGACATGTTCTGCCAGATAGTTTTTAAGTGAGATGTAATCGAGTTCACTTTGAAAGGAGCCCTTATGGAAAGCTGTTATGACACCGGTCTCTTCCGATACGACTACCGCCACAACGTTGGTTCTCTCGGATATACCCATTGCCGCTCTGTGACGCAATCCGAAATTTTTGGGCAGAGATTCCGATTGAGATATAGGCAGTATGGAGGCCGCCGTCTCTATCTTGTCACCCGTTATAATCATGGCACCGTCATGCAAAGGACTGTTTTTGAAGAAAATAGTTTCAATGAGCTGCTGGTTAAGATCCGCATTGATCTCTTCGCCTTTGTGCCTTAGATCCTGCAATTCATCATTCTCGTCCACCACGATCAAAGCACCTTGTTTCTTGTGTCCCATATTGACGCAGGCGTTTACCAGAGGCAGCCATCTTCTGTCGTCGTCTTCGCCTTCACGCCTGCGACGGATCAGCCATTTAAAAAGTCTTCTGGTAGTTCTTGTAGCACCAAGGTCATGGAAAAAGTGACGTATGTCATCGGCAAACAGTATAATCATCGCCAACACTCCCACATCAACCAGTTTGTTCATCAGAACACCCATCAGCCGCATCTTCAAAAGATGAGATACGACTATCCAGACAAGCAGGAAGACCAGAATACCGATGAACATATTAAGTGAACCCGTTCTCTTCATCAATCTGTAGAAATAGAATAGAAGCAGTACAACACAAAGGATATCAATGAGATCCTTTATTCCAAAATTCATCAGGTATTCACTCATTTCACTTATTCTCTTTGACAGCGTTAACTATTTTTACGGCCTCTGCCGCCTCAAGCACATCGTGTACCCTGAGCCAGTCGGTGCCGCGTTCCAATGCAATGGTGTTCATTACCGTGGTCGCATTTAAAGCTTCTTTGGGAGTTATCCCCAAAAGCTTGAACGCCATGGACTTACGGGAGAGCCCCGCCAATATCGGAAGACCGAATTTTTTAAGATCGGACATATTGGCCAGCATGGTGTAGTGCTGCTCCAAAGTCTTTCCAAACCCGAATCCGGGATCAAGTATGACCTTGTCCGATACGGAGACGCCGCTTTTTGCCAACTTTTCCAGTCTGTCATGAAAGAAATTCTCCGCCTCTTTCATAACATCGGTCACCACCTGTTCGGCATAAGTGAGCAGATAAACAGCTCCCGTACTGGCCACCGCATCGTACATCTCGGGATCTCCTCCCAATGTGTCGTTTATACATGTTACGTTCCACTCCTTAACACAACGTTCGGCTATACGGGGGCGGAAAGTATCGACCGATATAAGCAGTTCCGGGAACTCTCCTCTCAAAGCCTCAAGTCCCCATGAGAGACGCTCCATCTCCTGTTCTTCGGAAGCGAAAGTACAGCCCGGGCGGGTTGAACATCCTCCTATGTCAATGGCATCGGCTCCATCGGCCATCATCTGACGGACGCGTTCTACAAGGGCATCCGGATTATTAATTCGCGAACCGCTCCAAAACGAATCGGGAGTGATGTTTACTATTCCCAGAATTTTTGTCATATCACTTTTCAGCTGCCATGAAAGCATTTATCTGACGGCTTATCTCCTTCATGCCGGCTGCCGTAGGATGACCTATAGCCTTGTCAATGCCCTGAAGCTTGATAACAGGCACATCGTATCTGGCACCTATGGCTTCCATGGACTCGCCTATCTCGGGTTTGAGTCCGTCATTCAAAAGCAGATAGATCTTCATCTTGGGATAGAGCCCTTTCAGTCCGTTAAGCAGATAAGCCAGCGCCGGACGGAACGAGAAGAGATCCTGTTTGGTCCAATCCGAATAGATATATTCGCCTATCGGAGAGTTTGCCCACGCATCGTTGGTGCCGCCGAATATGAACAGTATGTCCGGATTGCCAATGTAGTTGATCCTCGATATGAAGGCACGGTCCGAAAAGTCGGCACGTCCGTAGCCGGTATTGCAAATGGTGCTGCCCGAATAGGAGTTGTTGATTTCAAGTTGCCACCCGTTCTCCTTGATGAGTTGTCCCCACCAGGTCTGGTCGGCCTCCTTCACGTCAACCTGATCGTGAGGATAGAATATGTCGTACCCCTCGGGTATAAGACCCCTGAAAGAGGAATATGAATCACCTAAAATAGAAACTTTAAGTTGTTGTGCCGATGCGGCGCAGGTCAGCAGAATTGCAAATAGAAATATTATTCGTTTCATATACAGCTTGTGTTTTACGTTTCGCAAAATTACAAAAAATCCTTCACTTTTATCATATTCATGCTATTTGAACCTTTTATAAGAATGGTCTCTCCTTCGACAGGATTTGATTCCAGCTCAGCCCTGACATCATCAACATTGGCAAAGAGCCTGAAATCCGTACCGGCGGCAGACTTTGAAAACTCTTCACCCACAAGCCATACATTGGTAAATCCGTATCGGCCTATCAATTCCACTATCCCTCTGTGCTCTTTTTCCGATACCTCGCCCAGCTCACGCATATCGCCCAATATCAGCATCTTTCTGTCGGCTTCAATCATGCGGAAATTGTCCAGTACTGCCCTCATGCTGGTGGGATTGGCATTATAAGAGTCAACCACAAGGCAGTTGCGGGCAGTCTTGATAAGCTGCGAGCGGTTGTTTGAGGGCGTATAGTTTGTTATGGCGTCCGATATAGCCTTCTCACTCACTCCAAAATGCAGTCCTACGGTTATGGCGGCCAAGGCGTTGTCAATATTGTAAGCGCCTATCAGCCGGGTCTGCACCGTATGCCAGCCACCCTTACCGCTGCGCCAGCGGAACCTGACATACGGATTGCACTCCAACACTTCACCCTCGGCAAGCAGACCATCCTGACACGCCTGACCCGAACGGCCGTACTCGATCTGCGGCAGACCGACTGCCATCGCATGCAGGCATTCATCATCACGGTTTACAAAAGCGGTCCCGCCATGCTCCCTGAGCCAATCATACAGTTCACCCTTAGTACTCTTTACTCCCTCCAGTGAACCGAATCCCAGCAGATGGGCCCTACCGACATTGGTTATCAGACCGTAATCGGGACGGCTTATCTCCACCAACTCCCTTATGTCGCCCGGCTTGCTGGCTCCCATCTCCACGATGGCATATTCGTGTTCCGGCCTTAGAGCAAGAAGCGTTATGGGAACACCTATCTGATTGTTGAGGTTACCTTGAGTGCAGAGAATATTATAGGTGGTCTGCATTACGGCACTTAGCAGCTCCTTTGTGGTGGTCTTGCCGTTTGTTCCGGTTATGCCTATGACGGGCGTTCCCATACGACGGCGATGAAATGCGGCCAATACCTGCAGGACCTTCAGTACATCGGTAACAAGGATCATACTGCCGTCGGCAGGATTGTAACGAGTCTCATCGTCCATCACTGCATAGCTGCACCCCTGCTCAAGCGCTTCGGCCACAAACCTGTTACCGTCAAACCGCTCTCCCTTGAGGGCAAAGAACATCAAACCCCGACCGCACCGACGGCTGTCGGTGGTTATTCCGCTGCACTCCAAAAATCTGCCGTATATCTCTTCAATAGTCATAGCAGCACAAAAATAGGATATTAATCTGTTGTAATGATGCCATTTGTTAATTTTATACAGCAAAAACTTCTTAAAACTTCTTGAAATTTCCAGATTCTTTCAGAATCAAGAAGAAATTAAATATGCTCCACGCAGATTCGTCCGTATTGGAGCGAGCGGGTCCCCGGGTGAAGCCCGGCTGGAGGCCGGCCCATTTCCGACAGGAAACTGAAAAAAGGAAGGACTCTGGGCGGCGGGGCCACCCAGAGTCCTATCACCCGTACAAAAAAAGGCGGCATCGGCCGCTCTTTTTGTGCGGGTGATAGGACTCGAACCTACACATCTGAGATACTAGATCCTAAGTCTAGCGCGTCTACCAATTCCGCCACACCCGCGTGTGCGCGTTCCCTATTTTTTGCGAAACGCGCCGCGAAATTATACCATTTTTTTAGAAATACCAAATCAGCGTATCTCTATGATGCTCTCCATAAGCAACATATTCTGAGGCTCGGTGAGATTGCGTACTCTGGCAGCAGCAGGAAAAAGTCCGTCAAAAACTGATTCCGTATCGATATGCGATGTGGCAGTCTCATCGGAGTCGTCGGGCTCAGCGCCTGAAAGTATTTGCATAAAAGAGACTTTTTTAACCTCCGGATAGACTGATATGCGGTAATCATTCTTTTCCAGACCAACCTTTTCGGCGGCATAGGCTATGGCATCCACAATACCTCCAAGGGTGTCGGCCAGCCCCACGCCCAGAGCGTCGTTTCCGGACCATACACGGCCCTCGGCTATCTCATCGACCGCCTCTTTGGTCATATCCCGACCATCGGCCACTATCGTTACGAATTGGTCATATATCTCCTCAATGGATTTGGAGAAAAACTCAACCTCGCTGTCAGTGAGCTTACGCATTCCGGTAACCATATCGCTGCGGCTTGTGGAACCGACAGTCTCAATGTTTATCTTAAGGTTCTTACGTATGGCATCACCCAAACTCGGAACAATGGCAAAGACTCCTATTGAACCGGTAAGAGTGGTGTTGTCGGTAAAAATATAGTCAGAACCGGCCGAAATCCAATAACCGCCCGATGCGGCATATTCGCCGAAGCTTACTATTACGGGCTTCTCCTTACTCAGCAACTCTATCTCACGCCTGATAGCCTCGGAGGCCTGAGCACTACCGCCGGGTGAGTTGACGCGGAATACCACAGCCTTTATTTTCTTGTCATTGCGCACCTTGGCCAGAGTGGAAGCCATTTTACTGCCTACTATATCGGATGAAGAGCCGGAATTGACTATCTGACCGTCGGCATAGACCACGGCAATCATATTCTTGCGGCTGCCCTTTTTGAGCTTTGAGGCATACCTGTTCATCTTAACGAAGCCTACCTGTTCTATCTTTTCAACGTCATAAAGCTCACAGAAATAATCGTTCACCTGATCCTTATACCACAGCTCGTCAACAAGCCCTTTCTCTTTGAACTGTTTGGCATCATAGAGATCGAGATCCTCTATCCAGGCGTTGAACTCTTCGACCGTAAAACCGCGTGAAGCAGCTATCTCGCTGCACATCGAGTTCCACAAAGAGTTCATAAGCGCCTCGTACTGCCTGCGGTTTTCGGGACTTGAGGTGTTGCGGGCAAACATCTCACCGGCCGATTTGTACTTACCGTGACGGATAATCTGAACGTCAACGCCCAATGTGTCCAGGATGTCCTTGAGGAAGATCTGCTGTGTTGCCAAACCTGTGATGAAAGATTCCGAAGCAGGGTCCAAAATGATTTTGTCGGCAACCGAAGCCAAATAATAAGAGCCGTTGGAGAACGTGCCGCAATAGGCGACAATCTGTTTTCCGGACTCTCTGAAACGCTCAAAAGCAGCGCGCAACTCCTCAATCTGAGAGAGACCGGCACTGATTTTATCGGGAGTCATATAGATCATCTCAACTTTCTTGTCCTCGGCAGCGGCATCAATGGCTCTGACATAACTTAGTAGCGAAACAGAGGGTTTGGACTGATTAACAATTGACATGATATCAAAGGAGTTTCCTCTATGACCGTACTCGGAGATAGGATTTTTAAAGTCTATCTTCAAGACTTTTCCCTTCTTGGCAAGACCCGAAACAGGTATAACAAGCATAAAGGCGATGAACGCCACACATAATTTTACATTTTTCATTTTCCAAAAATATTTTAAGGATTTATTATTTTGTCGTTTATCCATTTTCTGGCCGTCTCTATCAGAGTATCAACGTTTTTTGCGCGGTCACTGTCAGTAAGGCTTACCCAAACGTCAGGATCGACTCCGCCTTCGATATCGTTCATATCGGCATCGAACATCGGAGCCGATGAGAATCTGATTGACCATCCGTTGGGGAGTTCGGATGAGATGGGCAGTCCGCCGCCGCCACCCGTCCGATCTCCGAATACGGTTACATTCGGCAGAGCCTTCATCTTCACAGTAAAGTCGTTTGCACTGCTGAAACAGCCCCTGTTGACCAACAACGCCACCGGTTTTTGCCATCGTAACTGTGTTGTGGCAGGTTCGACATAGATTGGCATAGCATCTGAAAAATCGTTCCTTCCCGGACCGGTCTTATATTTCATATATCCGGCAAGCACCTTTTTCTCAGTAAAACGGGCTGCTACCTTCTCGGCTTCGGACACAATGCCTCCGCCGTTCTCCCTTAGGTCTATGATTATGCCGTTACAAAGCGCAAACCAACTGATTATAGCATCCAGCTTCGATTCCGATATAACGTTCGAGAATGATTCTATGGTCATATAGCCTATATTGTCAGGCAGAATAATATAGTTGTAACCCGCTGCAGCGATGAAATAATCATTGCCAAGGTAGTGACTCCTTATCTCGGCGGAATAATTTGAAGGGTAGTCTGTCTTCCATGTCCAGTTGCGCCCCACGTCATAATAGCCGTAAAGATTGACATGCCCGTCCTTCAACTCACGAAGCATATTGTTAAGGACCTCATAGAGGGAGAGGTCACTCATATCTTTATCTATGAGTTTCTCATACTTCACGTAAACCGAATCCCAGTCCACGCCAAGCTCTCTCTTCTTCAAATCAAAGAAACAGTAATGGCGATCCATAATGTTCCAAAGAGCCTTAAAATTGCCGATGGGAGTGTTTTCGAACGTTGCAGGAACATAGGCGGTTTCAGTACACGAAACCGTTGCCATAAGTGCAAAAAGTATCAAACCGAATGTTTTCCGAATATATCCTGATCTCTTCATCGTCCATTGTATTTTTGTTCAAACCTGTGCACATAGCCCACTCCAAACTGATAGTGGGTAATCTGCGTACGTTTTCCGCCCATGTTGTCACTCGTCATATCAGCAGAGAGCGAAACAGAAAGTTGGTTCCTGCCTAACGGTATAAGCAGAGCTACGTCGTTGTATGATGTGGGCGCATTAATGGGACACATAAAATGGATTGCTTTACCATAAAGGCCTTTTTCTACAAGCATATAATAGGGCATATCATAGTCGACAGCGAACCTCGCTCCGGCTAAAGGCATCCAGAGTGTTGCCCACAATGCCACAGGCAGGCGGCCTATCCTGAAACGGAATATGTTATCAACCCCTACTCCTGCTGCCAGCCATCCTTGAGCCGAAGCGGGATTGTTCGAATTCCGAAGATTCCATAAGACACCATATGTTCCCATAACCGAAGGGCCTGCCAAAAGATCATATCGACTATATTGGAGCAGAGGCTTTTCCCACGAATGAAACATATTTCCCATTATCTCTATCTGAGAGCCGTTCCCCGCCTCATTGGTCATAAGACTTGCAATCAGACCGTTCCGGCTGCGTCCATACCTGAAATATTTCTCTGTTTCCGAACAATACAACCGGTCATTTCTGAACACAAAAGAACCACCATGATAAGTATTAGGTGAGAGGTACTCGTCCAATGCTTCGGAGAAACCCGTACCTATTGATACGGCCTCAACCACCTGAAAAGGTTGCGGCAATACCCCTGTCATACTGCCTGTAGTCTCCTGAGCAGACATCTTTACAGGAACAGACAGCATAATCACTGCCACCGATCCGAAAACAAATTTAGAACAGCGATAGCTGGCCGTCGTCAGAATTCTCTTTTTCATTATCAGAATCAAAACCGTTATCGTTATCGTCGTCATCCAAATTAACCACGGAAACACTTTTTTTCTCTTCCTTCTTTTCAGGAGGCAGGCGTAAAGGCTCCAGTTCCTCAACCTTATCGACATTAAATGTAGTTACACGGCGCCCCCTGGCTCTTACGCTCTTTACCCCAACAAATTGCTCGGCGTCAACCTCTATGGGTTCGCGGAAACTATCATCTCCGCCCAAGGTAACCAAAATACGCGGATAGAATGTATCCGTCAGAAGAAGGAGACGGTTCTCATCATTATCGCCAAGAAAATTCAACCTCTTTGATGTGGGATCCAAGCTGAATCTCTTAAGATAGAGATATCCCTTCTGAGAAGCATCAAATAGAACCGCTGTCCAGACCTTACCATGATCGAATTTCTCGAGTCTGATAATTCCGGCGTCGAAATGACAGTTGGAATCGATCTCAGTGGTGTAGTATTCGCCGTTAGTCATCATCACAAGCAGCAGGTCATCATTATCAAATTCACCCAGGAAACGGCCGTGACCGTCAAGGTTAAGACGGGTTACATCTTTATCGAACCAGACTTTCCGTCCGCCCAGGGTAGAGACACCGTGAGACTTGAGTCCGATTCTATGCACCTCATTGCGTGTGAGCAGGTTTCCTTTTGCCTGTCTGCCCTTGATAAGAATTTCGCTGAAGTCTTTATCAAAAACCGGTTTACGCAGTTTGGGATTGGGTTTCAGTGTTACCTTGATGATTTCGGCCTCACCATTATGGTTAGCCGAAAAATAGACTACTCTCGAACCGTCTTTTCCCTGTGTCAGGTCATACTCTTTGTCACGCGTCAAACCAGTTGCCGCAAACCTCTTTATATAGTAGGCTCCCCTTTTACCATCCCTGTAAACTACGTTGTATATGGTGCGCTTGTCGTTTCTCTTGAAGACATTCAGATAGAGGACATTCTGACCCACAAAGACCTTTTCAGCCACTTTGATTACCTTGTACATTCCATCCTTGTAGAAGATTATCACATCGTCTATCTCGGAACAGTTACAGACAAATTCATCTTTCTTAAGGTCGGTTCCAATAAATCCGTCGGCACGGTTTATGAAGAGTTTGAGATTGGCCTCAATAACCTTGGTCGCCTCTATGGTGTCAAAACTTCTTATTTCGGTACGGCGGGGATATTCAGCGCCATACTTCTCCTTGAGAGTAAGAAACCACTTTATTGTCACCCTCACCATGTCCGAAAGATCCTTGTTAATTCTTGCTATTTCGGATTTCATCCTGACCATAGCCTCCTCGGCCTTGGTTTTGTTGAATTTGAGGATACGGGCCATCTTGATCTCCATGAGTTTAAGGATATCCTCCTTGGTCACTTCACGTATCATCTGCGGATAGAATGGAGTAAGGCGGTTATCGATATGCTCACATGCCGCATCGATGTTTGCAGCCTGCTCAAATTCAATGTCTTTATATATACGTTCCTCTATGAAAATCTCTTCCAGCGATGCAAAGTGCAGCTGCTCCAAAAGCTCATTCTTTTCGATCTCAAGTTCGAGACGCAGAAGCTCCATGGTGTTATCCGCCGATCTCTTCAGCACGTCACTTACACGGAGGAAGTGAGGCTTGTTATCGTCAATCACACAGCAGTTCGGTGAAATGCTGACTTCGCAGCTGGTAAATGCGTAGAGAGCACTAATTGTTTTATCCGATGAGACTCCGGGTGCCAAAGAGATCCGTATCTCCACCTTATCGGCAGTAAGATTTTCAACTTTGCGGATTTTGATCTTTCCTTTTTCGCCGGCCTTAACGATGGAATCACAAAGCGTCATCACATTCTCACCGTAAGGGATCTCTGTTATCACAAGAGTTCTGTTATCGGCCTCTTTCGTTATTCGGGCACGGACACGTACCGCCCCGCCCCGCTCACCGTCATTGTAACGGGAAACATCAATCATACCTCCGGTCTCGAAATCAGGGTAGAGATGGAACTCTTCGTTTTTGAGATATGAGACGGCAGCGTCACAGAGTTCATTGAAGTTGTGCGGAAGTATCTTACAAGAGAGTCCAACAGCTATACCTTCGGCTCCCTGAGCAATCAGCAGCGGAAATTTGACCGGAAGCGTGACAGGCTCCCTGTTGCGCCCGTCATACGAAGACTTCCATTCGGTTGTCTTGGGGTTAAACAGGGTTTCAAGAGCGAATTTGGAGAGTCTGGCCTCGATGTATCGCGGAGCCGCAGCCTTGTGTCCCGTGAGGATGTTTCCCCAGTTACCCTGACACTCTATCAACAAGTTTTTTTGACCCAACTGCACCAAGGCATCGCCTATTGAGGCATCGCCATGAGGATGAAACTGCATGGTGTGTCCCACTATGTTGGCCACCTTGTTGAAGCGGCCGTCGTCAAGACGTTTCATAGAATGAAGAATACGTCTCTGTACAGGCTTCAGACCATCGGCAAGATGGGGTACGGCACGCTCCAAAATGGTATATGAAGCATAATCAAGGAACCAACTCTGATACATCCCTGAGAGCTGATGGCGTATTACCCCTAAATTATCCTTGACCGGAGTATAAGTTGAATGTTGTGTTGGTAGCCCGTTATCCCCTTCCTGATTGTCCTGAACTATTTCGTCAATATTGTCGTACTCTTCACTCATTTTCTTAATAACGTTTTCGGATGCGAATTTAATGCTTTCCAGCGGATTTTCCCAACCTTGCGTATCTGCATTTCTCTTATTTATGTGAAAGATTTATTAACGACCCGGGTAGAACCATGAATTTACACTTTTTCTTAATTTGGAACCTACCGGCAGCATTTGAACAGCTTTGACCACCTATAATAAAATAAAAAGGCTACCTTTGCGGAAATTTTCCGGAATTTATCCATAATATGACACAAGAAGAGGTTTTCAAAAAGATTGTAGCGCATTGTAAAGAGTATGGGTTCGTATTCCCATCAAGTGAAATTTATGACGGACTGGGTGCTGTCTATGATTATGGACAGCTCGGAGTCGAATTGAAGAATAACATTAAGACATATTGGTGGCAGAGCATGGTACTGCTGCATGACAACATTGTAGGCCTTGACTCTGCAATATTTATGCACCCTACCATTTGGAAGGCATCGGGTCATGTTGATGCCTTTAACGATCCCCTGATAGACAACCGCGATTCCAAGAGACGCTACCGCGCCGATGTTCTGATTGAGGAGCAGATGGCCAAATACGATGAAAAAATAGAGAAGGAGGTGGTCAAAGCCCGCAAGCGTTTCGGTGACTCTTTCGATGAAGCAAAATATCGCGCTACATCGGCCAACGTACTGGATTATGCAGCCAGACGCAATGCGTTGCACGACCGCTATAAGAGAGCAATAAACGAAAACAATCTGGAGGAACTCAAACAGATAATTGTTGACGAAGAGATTGTATGTCCCGTAAGCGGTACACGCAACTGGACCGACGTACGTCAGTTCAACCTCATGTTCTCTACCGATATGGGTTCCACTGCCGATAGTTCCATGAAAATATACCTGCGCCCTGAAACAGCTCAGGGTATATTCGTAAACTATCTGAACGTGCAGAAGACCGGCCGTATGAAGATACCTTTCGGAATAGCCCAGATAGGCAAAGCTTTCCGTAACGAAATTGTAGCCCGTCAGTTTATATTCCGTATGCGTGAGTTTGAGCAGATGGAGATGCAGTTCTTCATAAAGCCCGGTACCGAACTCGACTGGTTCTCCAAATGGAAAGAGAGCCGCATGAAGTGGCATCAGGCGCTTGGATTCGGCGCTGAACGATACCGTTTCCACGACCACGACAAGCTGGCACATTACGCAAACGCAGCTACCGACATAGAGTTCCTCATGCCGTTCGGATTCAAGGAGGTGGAGGGCATACACAGCCGTACCGACTTTGACCTCTCACAACACGAAAAATTCAGCGGGAAGAGCATAAAGTACTTCGATCCCGAAACTAACGAGAGCTACACCCCCTACGTTGTGGAGACATCAATCGGTCTGGACCGTATGTTCCTGAGCATTATGTCCGCCTCGTACGATGAAGAAGTTCTGGAGAACGGAGAGACCCGTACCGTGTTGCACCTGCCCGCACAACTGGCGCCTGTCAAGCTGGCCATACTGCCGCTTGTCCGGAAGGATGGACTGCCTGAATTGGCACGCTCCATTTTGGATGACCTTAAGTTCCATTTCAACTGCCAGTATGACGAAAAAGACTCTATCGGCAAACGTTATCGCCGTCAGGACGCCATAGGCACCCCGTTCTGTGTGACAGTGGATCACCAGTCGCTTGAGGACAATACCGTAACCCTGCGTGACCGTGATTCAATGGAACAACAGCGTATAAAAATAGGAGATCTCTGTAACGTATTATCGGATAAAGTTTCAATAACAAGCTTACTCAAAACCCTGTAATCATGAAACGACTGCTGACATTGTGCCTGTCAACCGTTATGGCAGCAATCTCTTTCAGCTCCTGTGAAGAGACGAAAGAGACTGATGACCGACATAACTGGAAAGAGCGCAACGCCGCCTATATAAGTGATATAGCGGCAAAATGTGATACCAGCCTGACTGAAAAGGATGCCGGCATAAACAGCATCTTCAGGATTCTTTCGTTTAAACTTAATCCAAAGGAGAGTGACCATAATATAACGACGGATTATGTTTACTGTCAGATATTGGCTAAAGGCGATGGAAAGGAGAGTCCCCTTTATACGGACAGCGTTAGAATAAACTTCCGTCTCAGACTTATTCCTACGGACAACTTCCCCAACGGTCAGGTTTTAGACCAGTCTTACACCACGCAGGAGCTGGATCCCGAAATAAACATACCGGCTTCGTTCGTGATTTCAGGACTTGTTGACGGGGTGGCCACCGCCCTTCAGCATATGAAAACAGGTGACAGTTGGCGTCTGTATATACCATACAGTTTAGGCTACGGAAAATCTAACGTAAGGAATGTTCCCGGTTATTCGACTCTCATTTTCGACCTCAATTTGGTAGAATATGCGAAAACAGGGAACCCTTTATCACTAAAATAAGTATATCAAACTAACTATCTATCATGGCAAAAATACAAGGTGCTGTCACAGTTGACAAAGAACGTTGCAAAGGATGTGGATTATGTGTGTATGCCTGTGACAAAGAGGTACTGGGCATTTCATCATCGGTCAACAGCAAAGGTTACCAATATGCTTACATGGTTAACCCCAAGGCATGTATTGGTTGCACCAACTGTGGCGTTATATGCCCTGACGGAGTAATTTCAGTCTATCGGGTAAAAGTAGAAGAGTAATTTATGGAAGAGAGAGAACTTAGACTTATGAAAGGCAACGAGGCTATTGCAGAAGCTGCAATACGTGCCGGAGTTGATGCTTTTTACGGATATCCCATCACCCCTCAGACCGAGGTAATGGAGTATCTTATGGAGACCGATGCCACGGCCCGCACGGGAATGGCGGTTCTCCAGGCTGAGAGTGAAATTTCCGCAATAAACATGGTTTACGGCGGCGCAGCTACAGGACACAGAGTTATGACCTCATCGTCAAGTCCCGGAATAAGCTTGATGAGTGAAGGTTTTTCATATATTGCAGCAGCCGAACTGCCCTGTCTGATTATTAACATATCACGCGGAGGTCCCGGACTGGGAACCATACAACCCAGTCAGGCCGACTATTTCCAGGCGGTCAAGGGCGGCGGTCACGGTGATTACAAACTGCTTACACTGGCTCCGTCATCGGTACAGGAACTGGCTGATTTTATTGCTTTAGGCTTTGACCTTGCGTTTAAATACCGTAATCCTGTAATGATCCTAGGCGATGGTGCTCTGGGTCAGATGATGGAAAAAGTATATCTCCCCGTACAGCGTCCCCGCATGACCGAATATCCGGACTGGGCGACAAACGGCACCCCAAAAGGTAAGGAGCGTCGTTTCATCAGCTCTCTGAACCTGCTGTCGCAGGATCATGAGCGGGTCAATATACGTCTCCAGGAGAAATACCGCGAAATGGAGAAAAATGAGGTGCGATATGAGATGATTCAGTGCGATGATGCCGAATACATTATTGTAGCATTCGGAATCATAGCACGTATTGCACATAAGAGTGTTAAGCTGGCACGCGCCAAAGGCCACAAGATAGGTCTTTTCCGCCCCATTTCACTATATCCGTTCCCATATGACCAGCTCCGCGAGCTGGCCAATAATGAACGCATAAAAGGCTTTATGTCGGTCGAACTGAGTGCCGGTCAGATGATTGAGGATATACGTCTGGGCGTTGAAGGTCGCAAGCCCATAGGGTTTTTCGGGCGTCTAGGCGGCATGGTACCTACACCCGAAGAGATTGAGAGCGCTCTGTATAACCACTTCAACATCAAATGATTGCAGCAATGGAAATAAAAAATATAATCAAACCTGAAAATCTGGTCTATCAGAAGAGTCGTCTGATGGCGGAAAAGCCGTTCAACTTCTGCCCCGGCTGCGGCCACGGCGTTGTTGTCCGGACTATTGCCGAGGTAATTGAAGAGATGGGTATTGAACATGATGTAATAGGTATATCACCGGTAGGATGTTCGGTATTTCTATATGATTTTTACAAATTCGATCTGGTTCAAGCTGCCCACGGCCGGGCCTGTGCCGTAGCTACCGGAATAAAAAGGGTACTGCCTGACAAGTATGTCTTCACCTATCAGGGTGACGGTGACCTTGCGGCAATCGGCACGGGTGAAACCATACACGCCTGTAATCGCGGCGAAAACATAGTGATTGTCTTCATAAATAACGGAATATACGGAATGACCGGCGGGCAGATGGCTCCTACCACACTGGAAGGTATGAAGACCACTACATGTCCCCGAGGACGTGATGTTGAAACGATGGGCTATCCTCTCGATATAACCCCGCTGCTGGCTCAACTTGACGGAGTTTACTACGTAACCCGTCACTCGGTTCACACACCTGCCAGCGTACGCAAACTAAAGAGAACCTTACGAAAAGCCTTTGAGAACCAGCGTGAAAAGAGAGGTACATCGGTTGTTGAGGTCGTTTCAAACTGTAATTCAGGTTGGGGTCTGGCACCCCAGGCTGCCAATGAATGGATGGTAGAGAATATGTTTAAAAAATATCCTCTGGGAGATATGAAAGTTGATGGCAAGCTTGTCATGGACATGAATGCACCCAGATAAAAAGGAGACACTACTATGACAGAAGAGATAATCATAGCCGGATTCGGAGGACAGGGAGTTCTATCAATGGGAAAGATAATAGCCTTCTCAGGCCTTATGCAGGGCCTGGAGGTATCATGGATGCCATCATACGGTCCTGAAATTCGCGGAGGCACAGCCAACGTAACCGTAATTCTGAGTGACAGTCGCATCAGTTCCCCCATACTGCAAGAATTCGATACGGCAATTATTCTGAACAAGCAATCCATGGACAAGTTTGAACCCATGGTAAAGCCCGGCGGAGTACTTATATATACTCCCAGTACCATAACCCGTAAACCGGAACGTACGGACATTACGGTTTATCCCATAAAGGCAATTGAAGAGGCTGCAAAGATCAATGCTACAAAAGTAGCTAACATGTTTTTGCTTGGAGCTTTTATGAAAATCAATCCAATCCTTAAATTGGATTACGTTATGGAAGGTATTAAACGTTCGGTTTCCGAGCGAAACTGGAAATATATGCCCTTAAATGAGAAGGCCATCAAAGCCGGTATGGAGCTGGTAAAATAGCAGTTTATGCCTAAAAAAATATCATTAACCTTTCTGACGGCACTCCTCTTTTGCTCTGTGCCGGTTGGGACTTTTGCCTGGATCCCGAACGTTGGGGTCTCCCTTGAAGCCGGAACTACAGGAGTTGGCTTTGGAGTGGAATCACGGCTAAACAGCATGTTTCGAGTACGTATGGGATATGACCGGATGCCCCGTTTTGAGTTTCCCATGCAGTTTACCATTGAGGTTGGCAATGACGGCGAGCCCGGATATGATGAAGACGGGAAATCCCGTTTTGACCGTATGTCCGCCTATCTGGAGGAGATGACCGGATTCGAGATAGACCAGCAGATTGATATGGTTGGCGAGCCCAATTTTCACAACTTCAGGCTTCTTGCCGACATATATCCTTTTGTGAACAAAAAATGGTTCTTTACGGCAGGTTTCTATGCCGGACCGGCGGTTATAGGTCACGCCCACAACACCACAGAGGATATGACTACCCTTATCTCCGTCTCCATGTACAACAATATATACGACAAGATATATGATATTGAGTACAACGAGGACTCACAACTGGACGGGGTATTTCTGGGTATTGAACTGCCTCCCTACGTAAACCGCAGGATACTTGATGCCGGACGTATGGGAATGCGCGTAGGTGAACGCAAAGACGGTACAACCTATATTCTTGAGCCTGATAAGGACAACATGGTCAAAGCCGAAATGAAAGTGAATGGCTTCAGACCGTTTCTTGGAGCCGGTTATGATGGACTTATTTCCAGGCATAACGATCGTTTGCGCTTTACTGCATACGGCGGAATGATGTTTTGGGGCGGAACACCCAAAGTCTATACCCATGACGGTACCGAGATAGTCCATGGACTGGACAATGTTATAGGCCAAGTGGGACGCTATGTCGATATGGTAAAACCTTTCAAGGTCTTCCCTGTAATAAACCTGAGCATATCGTATACATTCTCCAGAATACTTAGATAAACTTCATAAAACCATTTATCCGGAAAACGGGGGAGAATAATATTAAAAACATCCGAAAAACGAAGTGCCGTTTTTCGGATGTTTTTTGTTTTGAATGCGATAAATCGCAAAATAATCACTCTCCGACTACATATTTCCTATTGCCTACAATATAGATACCCGCAGGAAGATCACTGATTTGCGAATCGTTCAAATCGCCCACCTTACGCCCGGAAATCATATAGACAGGATAAAGATTCTCGCCCGTGACGGCTTTAACAGATGCATTTTGACGGTCCTCGAGGAATTTCTGATACTCCTTCTCGGTCATGACCGCTATTTCATCGGGCATACCGGGTTCAACTATAAGATAGGATTGGTTTGCAGCAAGATACTGTTTCTGAGTCTTTGTGTCAACCGGAGCGTTTGACAAGACATAACCAAGCTTGCCGTCCGACATTGTTCCCAATACACGCATGGTGTTTTTATCAAACTCCTTTCTGGAGTCAACCGATTTAGGCCTGTCAGGATTATTGAAATAGACACCTTTAAGTTTGTTGCCGGCCGGACCGGTTGCATACGAATATCTCAGGTCAATCTTATTGTCAGACACCGATTGTGATCCACACTCTATAATGAGAGGAACACGGGCAGGGATCAGTCCGGCATCAAGTTCGCTTATGATGGCAGCCTCGGCTTCAACTCTGGATACATACCATACTTTCATCCCTTCAGCAATAGGTATAAAACCGAAGTCGGCATAGAAAGGATGGAAAAAGCGACCGTTACATTCAATCGAAGGTCTGATCCCGAACCATTCGTCACTGCCAATATCAATCCTGTCGGCTAACCAGCGACGATAGTTTCCTTTACGATCTATTCCCATATATCCTCTGTCAATATCGGTAGTCTCATTGTCACACAAATACTTTCCCTCAGCATAAAGTTGATATGATCCGTCCGAGTAGTACAAATAAATGTTTTTTTTGATTATCTCATAGATACCTGTACCCTGACTCTGTAAATTATAATATGGTCCTCCTGAATCAACACCCATTTTCTTAAGATAAACTACAGATGCCGGATCGGAAACTGTCCTGGATTGGTTTTTCCAAAGTTGCAGAGCACCAAAATCTGCCGTCATTGCCTGATAGTTGATACTGCCGGTGTTGTCGGTAATATAGACATAGCGCTCCGACCCCAAATTGTGGACTCTGTAATATCCGTCCTCAGGATTCTGAGCTTTCAGAAACAAGGGGGAAAGGAAAATAAAAAATAGAAGTAGTAATCTTCTCATTACTATAAAATTAAAAAGTCTTGCCTGCCAACTAAAAAACAGAGGTAAACAGGCAAGACTTTATTATATTACGTTGATAGAATTACTTTCCTATACAGACGCATACACGGTTCAACTCAAAGCTGCTGTCACCGTAGAAGTTGGCGGTATCGCCCTTAGCCACGGTGGTAATACGTGAGCTGCTGATACCGTAATCATCGGTAAGTTTCTTGGCAACCTCGGCAGCACGCTTCTCAGACAGAGTCTGATTTATGGCCTTGGTACCTGTCTTACTGTCGGCATGACCGGTGATTTCAACTTTAGCATCAGGATTGTTCTTCAGGAAGTCGGCAATCTGGCTTACCTTGTACTCTTCGGTCTTTGCTATGTTGTACTTGTTGATGGTAAAGTAGATCTCCTGATAGAGATAGGGAACCTGCTTTTCAACCTCAACTCTTTCAACAACTCTCTCGACAACTCTCTCAGGCGCTCTCTGAGCAGCCATGGCAGCAGCAACGGCAGCAGCCACAGGATCAGCAGCAGGCCTCTTTGAATAGGTCTGTCCAAAGCAGTATTTAACCCCTACCAGACCATTGAAGTACCAATCAGGATTGGCAGCCTTCTTTGAGTTGTAAGAGTCACCCACGATGTTGGCGTTTGCTTCGAGTCCGATACTCCAGTTGTCGTTAAGACGGTAATCATAGAAAGCGCCAAAACGTACTACTGCATTGGTTCCTCTCTCACCGCTTATAGGCTCTTTCTTAAAGGGATCGTCCCATAGGAGCTTAAGTTGAACCTCGTTGGGATCAAGACGATTAAAACGGGTTTTGAGTTCGTTATTTGCATCATAAGCCTCATCGTTGGCGAAGCCTATGTTGGCGCCGAGACCGGCGAATACGCCGATAGAGTGTTTACGCTCTTCAGGTTTGTATCCTCCCAAAAAATTGGTCAAATCAAACATTACATCAACTGAAGGAGCTACATACTTCCATTTCCAGTAAAGGGGTGTACCATTGTTGCCCAGGTCAGCCCATTTGCCTTCTATACCGGCCTTACTCTGCCATGCGTTGACTGAGAAACGGCCTTTTACTACAGGATTGAACTCATAACCTACAGCGAACTGTACGTTAGGTGAAAGCAGCTTTCCAAACTCAACCTCACCCAGAGTATACTGGCCGCCGCCCTGAAGTTGTATGAACCAATGGGGATTGAAATCATATTCATACTTCTGACTACCGGCATTCTGTGCCTGTGTAGGCAATACAGCACATACTGACATCATCAGTATAGCTAATACAAATTTCGATATTCTTTTCATGTTGTTCATTTATTTACAAGGTTAGGTTACTTAACAGTTACATAGAATCTACGAGTTGAAATCCAGCCCTGATAGTCAATGGCTGAATAGAGAATCTCATAAGTGTAACCGGCCGTTGTCGGCTTAAACTCTACAGAAGCGACGTTGCCTTCAAGTACAGTGTTGAAGTCGGCACTGCTGTTCGTACCCTGCAGGATAGCTGTGCAACCTGCATCACCGTCCTTCGCGCTAACGCCGCTGACGTTGTTAATAACATCGGTAACAGCGATGAACTTCTTATAGGCAGGTGCCAGAAGCTCAGCATTGAATGAGGTGGGATAAAGTGTATAGGTAGCTACACCATTGAAAGGTGAAGGCACACCGGCATTGGCACTGGCAGGATGGTATTGTTTGTCTTTACCATAATAAAGCAAGGTGATATCAAACAGATTATCTGCATTATCAATAATACCGTTAATTCTGTTAATCAGTGAATTGACCCTTGACACCATGGCGCTTGAACCGACCTGTGTCTTAATGTCGTCAATTATATCACCGATATTATCTTCTACCTGAGCCTCAAGCGGTGTCAGTATATTGTTGACCTGAGCCTCAATACTGTCTATCAAAGCAGCAATCTGAGTTTCAGCGCCGTTAACCGAACCGTTCACATCAGTAACAAGTTTATTGATATCGTTCTGAAGATCACTGATATCTACACTGTCAGTACCTATAACGACACCAGTAGCATCCTTAACCTGGACGTTGATAACACTTCCGCCGGAAGGAGTGTAAGTAATGTCGGTAAAGGTGATGCTGTGTGCACTGAGATCAAGAGTTCCTAAATTCAACGTGAATTTAGGCTTTTTAATTGAAGCAAGAAGGTCACCGATAGGATCAACAGGCAGTTTGGCGGGGAGGAACCCGCTGATTGAGGTGTGGTATGAGAGAGGCTTCACAGCAGCGATAGCCAAATCATAACCAGACCTTACCTGATGGGTACCAAGGCTGTCAGACCATGTTACCTGAATTGCATTGGCATCAAGTACCTCGTTGAAAGCAGTGAGGACAGATTGGGTAATATTGCTGAGATTTACACCGCTCTTGAAGTTCTTCAGATCTTTAGCTATTGTCTTCAAAGCCTCCTTATCGATGCTGGGCTTCAGTGCATCAACATCGGCTGCGTTAATCTTCACATCTGCCTCATAAAAACCATTCTCGGTATCGGCAGCGTCAACACCGGCCTTTGTGCTATAACCGAATGTCAACTTGTCGGTCGAAGGCCTCAGATTACCAAGGACAGCCTTGCTCTCCTGACCCAGGCTGTTTACAATCTTGAACTCATAAGTATTGTCAAGAGCAACATTGTTGGGGTTGACTGTCAGATAAAGCTTACCTGCGTTGTCATTAACATCGTTGATTACTGTGCCTGCGCTATAATTCTCCGATGCAAAACCAAGCAGAGCCTTCTCGGCAGCTGAAATCTGAATATCACCGCTTATAAGATGCGCGGTAGCAGTTGTTGGGAACTCGATAACAGCATCGAATTCACCATAGTATGCCATCAACAGATTCGACCTGATTCCTACAGGAAGTGAGAATGAACCGAAAGCAGGAGTCTTGGCGCCCTGTACAAGCAGACTGGAAATACGCTTCTCCTCGACATTCTTAAGTTTGTCCTCCAGAGCAAGCAGTTTCTGGTCAAGAGCTGCTATGTCTTCAATGTTCTTCTGGACGGCTGCCTGAAGAGTAGTGAGTAAGTTCTTAAGATTATCAACCCTCTTTGTCAGCCTCTCAAGATCACGGCCAAGTTTACGGATAGTTTTGTTTAACACATTGCCTACCGAATCGGCTACCTGGCGGGATACTAAATCAGTATAAGCCTTGGCAGTAGCTAAATTCTCTTTTGCAATTGAATAGACACTGTCATAAGTGGCATAATCTGCAAGAGAGAGTTCGAGAGCATCGATTCTGATAGAATCTCTGAATGCCAGAGCGTAAGCTAAAGCAGCTGAATCATAAGCCGCCTGAAGTTTTGAATCCCAACCAACGATAGCGGTCCTGATACTATCGGCAAGATCATAAGCTGAATCGGCCTTGCCAAGAGCTGCCTGAGCACTGGCCGCAGCCTCACTGATCTGCTGGTTGAGTTTGTTCAACTGTCCGTAGTTCAAAGTATCCGTAACGGCAGCAAGGCTGTCGCATACGTCACCGAGCTCACGGATTGCTTTCCAAACTGTTGCCGTGTCCGTCAGACTCTGCAGACTGTCGACACGATTCTTCAATTGGTTATAATAATTATTCAGCGTGTTATAATTCTTATTGATCAAATTTTTCACGCTTACCAGAGAATCGTTAAACTCTCTGGAATTCTTGTCCTGCGATAATTCCAGATCACGGACCATGTCATCTGCGTAATCATTACAGGAACCAACGAGGCCCATGCCTACTACGGCACAAGCCAGAATCAGTAAACTGACAAATTTCTTTTTCATTTGTTGTTATTAGTTAATATATAAAAATAAACTCTTTTGAATATCATGTTTTAATTTACGATTTTTATTTGTCATGTGCAAATGTACTTTCATTTTTTGACACTCCAATACATAAAATTGACTTTCATCAGACGAATTATTCCAAAGGATAGTATTCCTGAGTCACAAAGTTATTACCTTTTTTAATACGCACGCATACTTTTTCAAAAAATAGCAGGAAAAAAAGCTTTTTTCCACTGCTTTAATTGTTTTTTCACGTTTTTTTATCCGAAAAACCGAAAAAAAATGAAAATAATCCCCTGATTTTGAAAAGAGAACCATTTCTTTTTTTTCAAAAAATCTCTCTATTCTACAAATTTTCTCGCCCCACCCTACAAAAAATCTTACTCTATTTCTCTGTTTGTTTTGCGGAATCCCTGTCGCGTATTTCAACACGTCTTATCTTGCCGCTGATGGTTTTTGGAAGTTCATCAACAAACTCGATAAGGCGGGGATATTTGTATGGAGCCGAAACCATTTTTACATGGTTCTGTATCTCTTTTATCAATGTCTCTCTGTCGGGACAATCCCTGTACTCCTTTGAGAGTATTATTGTCGCCTTGATAATTTGGCCGCGGACCTCATCCGGGACACCGGTTACGGCGCACTCCACGACAGCCGCGTGTGTCATAAGAGCACTTTCGACCTCGAACGGTCCGATACGGTAGCCGGAGCTCTTTATTACGTCATCGGTACGACCTACAAACCAGTAGTAGCCGTCACTGTCGCGCCATGCCACATCGCCCGTATGGTATATGCCGTCACTATGAACGGCTTTGGTCAGTTCGGCGTCCCGGTAATACTCTTCAAACAGGCCCACCGGGAGACGTTTGTCTGTACGTATGATTATTTCGCCATTCTCGCCGTCTTCGGCAGAACGTCCGTCTTGAGAGAGGAGATCCATGTCATATGCCGGATTGGGAACGCCAAGCGACCCCGGCTTCGGCTCCATCCAGGGGAATGTACCTATGGTCATGGTCGTCTCGGTCTGACCGAACCCCTCATGTATAATCAGTCCCGTAAGTTGTTTCCAACACTCGAATACGCTCGGGTTGAGCGGTTCACCGGCGGTGGTGCAGTATTCAAGCGCGCTTAAATCATATTTTGAGAAATCTTCGCGTATCAGATAGCGATATATGGTAGGCGGCGCACAGAAAGAGGTGATACGGTATTTGGCCATTACAGCCAGAATGTCGGCCGGAATGAACTTTTCATGGTCATAAACGAAGACCGCTGCACCGCTCAGCCATTGTCCGTACAGTTTACCCCATACTGCCTTACCCCAACCCGTATCGGCAATGGTAAGGTGGAGGCTGTTTTCATTCAGATTGTGCCAATATTTGGCTGTGACTATATGCCCCAGAGGATAAAGATAATTGTGGGCCGCCATCTTGGGATTACCCGATGACCCCGATGTAAAGTAGAGCAGCGACATATCACGATTCTCATTCACGTGTTGAGGCCTTACAAAAGGTGCCGCACCACTGATTCCCTCATCAAGACTCAACCAACAGCCCTCCTTGTAGGAGCCTGTTGCAACAGTTAAGCTGACGGTAGGAGAGTCGGGAAGCGCCTCTTCCACATGTCGCAATATTTCCGGTTCATCGGCGCATACTATCATCTTTATGTCGGCTGCGTTGGACCTATAGATAATGTCTTTAGCCGTAAGCAGATGCGTTGCCGGTATTGCCACAGCGCCTATTTTATGTAATGCTATAATGGAAAACCAGAATTCTATCCTGCGCTTGAGCATCATCATCACTTTGTCGCCTTTTTCTATACCGAGTGATAGGTAGAACGATGCCACCCTGTCAGACATTCGCTTCATGTCGGCAAATGTGTAGCGGTGCTCCTCCCCCTTATCGTTTGTCCAGAGGAGAGCCAACTTGTGAGGAGCATTCTTAGCCCACTCATCAACTACATCATAACCAAAATTGAAATTGTCAGGTACCTTTATATTAAAATTAGTGCGAAAGTCATCAAGTGAGTCAAATTTGACTTTTTGTAAGTATTTTTCTAACATAAATTCTATATTATTATGGCTAAAAATCTTGCCGGCTCCCCGTTAAGGGCCTTCATTCCATGGGGCTGTGACGAGTCGAAATAGACACTGTCGCCCGGGTCCAATATAAGCTCACGTCCGCCTATGCTCAACATCAGCTTTCCTTTCAGAAGCAGATTGAACTCCTGTCCTTCATGTGAATTAAGGTGCATGGTCTCCTCCATTTTAGGCTCGACCGTAACTATGAAAGGGGATGCCTTAGCATTTTTAAAACCCATTGCAAGAGCCTGATACTTATAGGCTTTCTGACGTTCAATAACAGGTCCCTTACCTTTACGGACAAGCCAGTAGCTGCTCATTTTAGGCGTGTAACCCGCAAACAGCTCAAGTGGTTCGACACCCAGCACCTGGGCTGCATTACAGAGAAAGTTCATGGGAATATCGGAGTTACCCGATTCATACCTGTTAAGCTCATCGGAAGTGACACCGCACTTTTCTGACACTTCTTCAACAGTCATCTCAAGGTCCTCACGCAGCCCGCGCAGGCGCATGGCCATCTGTTTTATTTGTTCATTAATTTCCATATCAGACTACTTCTATGTTCTGTTCTTCGCACATTTTAAGGCTGAGTTCGCGAAGTTTAAATTTCTGTATCTTGCCACTGCCCGTAAGCGGATATTCTTTTACGAAGAATACATATTTCGGGATCTTGTAGCGGGCAATCTTTCCCCTGCAATAGTCACGCACCTCTTCTACGGTCATAGATACTCCTTCGTCAAGTATTATGAAGGCTCCGACCTCTTCACCATATTTTTTTGAGGGGACACCGACCACCTGTACGTCACGCAGACCGGGAAGATGGTAGAGGTATTCCTCTATCTCTCGCGGATATATATTCTCTCCACCCCGTATTATCATGTCCTTTATGCGGCCCGTAATGCGATAATTGCCATTCTCATCCCTGACCCCCAGATCACCGGAATGGAGATAACCGTCTTTATCTATTACCGCATCAGTAGCCTTGGGGTTTTTGTAATAACCTTTCATCACATTATAACCCTTGCAGCAAATTTCGCCCTGGGTGCCGCACGGAACCTCTTCGTTAGTCTCAGGATCGACTATCTTGACATCGACATATTCGTATTCACGGCCGACTGTGGTGTAACGGACCTCGTCCGGATCATCAATACGGGTCTGGGTTATACCGGGTGAAGTTTCAGTAAGACCATAGACGCTTGTTATGCGCAGATGCATCTTTTCCTCAACCTTGCGCATAAGTTCTATCGGACACAAAGAACCGGCCATTATACCGGTCCTAAGAGAGGTAAGATCAAACATATCGAACATGGGGTGGTTCAGTTCGGCTATGAACATGGTAGGAACACCGTAAAGTGCCGTACAACGTTCCCTGTGAACCGATGCGAGGGTCACCAAGGGATCGAAACGTTCGACCACCACCTCGGTACACCCATGAGTGAGACAGTTCATAGTGGCCAATACCACTCCAAAACAATGGAACAACGGTACGCAGACACAGAGTTTGTCCTCCTGCGTGAAATTCATATGTTCACCCGTAAATAGTCCGTTATTTGCTATATTGTAATGAGTAAGCATGACGCCTTTCGGAAAACCGGTGGTTCCCGAAGTGTATTGCATGTTCACCACATCGTGACATCCTACCGATTTGCGCAACCTGATAAACTCATCATCGTCGGTGTTTTCACCCAACAGAATAATTTCGGCAGTGTTATACATGCCGCGAAACTTCTCCTGTCCTATATAAACCACATTGCGCAGTTCGGGGAAACTCTCACTTCTGAGATGACCCCGCTGGAACTGTCTTAATTCCGGGATCATATCGTAGGTCATATCAACATAATTAGTTTCCCACGTGCCGTCAGTCAGACAGAGAGTATGCATATCGGAGTCCTTAAGCAGATACTCAAGTTCGCTCTGCTTATAGCTGGTATTCACCGTTATACAGACGGCGCCTATCTTTGCGCAGGCATAGAGGAATGTAAGCCAGTCGGGTACATTCTGCGCCCAGAGTCCTACATGGGTTCCTTTAGTGACCCCTATGGCTATGAGGCCGCGCGCCATATCGTCAACACGGGCATTGAACTGTTTCCACGTGAATCTCAGATCACGGTCAGAATAGACGATACACTCTCTGTCGGGGGTATGTTCGGCCCAATACTCCAGATAATCGCCCAAGGTCTTTTCAGACAACTGTAACATAATCAGAATCAGATTGGTGTATAAACGACTGCAAGGATACGGGCAGGATTGCCTCCATATCCATGCACGTGATGTTTTACTATGGAATCATAATAGATACTATCACCTGTTTCAAGAAGATAAGTCTGCTTACCGTAGTTAATCTCAACCTGACCATCCAGCACATAGATAAATTCTTCACCCTCATGGGAAGAGGGTTCAAAGCTGCCACCCTCAGTAGGGAGAATATCTATTACAAACGGATCCAGATGACGGTTGTTCTTTCCATCCGACAGCGAATGGTAAATCATATTTTCACGGCCCTCGGTTCCGTAGTTCGAGAACCTTACGCTTTCCCGTTTATCCTTATGCCGGCTTACAACCGCACCCGCCCCCTGTTGGTCATCCAGAAAAGTTCCAAGTCTGACGCCAAGCACACGGGCTATCTTTATAAGGGGAGCAAGTCCGGGCAGCGGACCGTCTTCCTCAATAGTTTTTACCTGTTCCAAAGGAAGCTGTGCGCGTTCGGCAAGCGTCTCAATATCCATCGTTTTAGACTCTCTCAAAGAGCGGATTTTACTTCCTACTGACACTTTAACATTCATATACTTTCATCGTTTAATATAGAAAATTCATCGTTTGCGCTGCAAATTTACAAAAAATAAAGTAGCCATACAGAGAAGCGTTAAAAATACCCTGATTTAATCGGAGTATTCTATTTTTAAATAATGTATAACCAACTATTTTTACTATCTTTGCATGTCTTTTTCGGATAAATCGAAGAGACATTGAACGACTTTTTATAATTGAAGATGAACGACCATACACATAATGGTTCAGAGAACTATTCAGCAGAGAACATTCAGGTTCTGGAAGGCCTGGAAGCAGTGCGCAAACGCCCTGCAATGTACATTGGAGATGTAAGTGATAAAGGGCTTCACCACCTTGTATATGAAGTAGTGGATAACGCCATTGACGAATCAATGGCGGGATTCTGTACGCATATTGAAGTAAGTATAAATCAGGACGGCTCTATAACGGTACAGGACAATGGACGAGGCATTCCGGTTGATTTGCACCCCAAAGAAAACAGGTCGGCGCTGGAGGTTGTCATGACTGTGCTTCATGCCGGCGGAAAATTTGATAAAGGCTCCTATAAAGTTTCAGGAGGCCTGCACGGTGTAGGAGTGTCGTGCGTAAACGCCCTCTCTTCCCGAATGGTTACCGAAGTCTTCCGCGAAGGTAAAATTTACCGCCAGGAATATTCGTGCGGCAAACCGGTTACCAGTGTAGAGTGTGTAGGCACTACCGACATTAACGGTACGCGCCAGACATTCTGGCCCGACAAGACAATATTTACTACAACGAACTTCAAATATGACATTCTGGCGGTCCGTATGCACGAACTTGCATTCCTTAATGCAGGTCTCAAAATAACCCTGACGGATTACAGAGTAATGGAAAATGGAGAACCCAAAAAGGATGTATATCTGTCGGAGGATGGAATTAAGGAGTTTGTAAGATATATTGATGAAAATCGTGTTCCTCTAATACCGGAACCCATATATCTGAATACGGAAAAGCAAAATGTACCCATTGAAGTAGCTATACTTTACAATACCGAGTACAAGGAGAACGTGCGTTCATTTGTAAATAATATCAATACGATTGAAGGTGGAACTCACCTGGTCGGTTTCCGTACGGCACTGACCCGTACTCTGAAGAAATACGCCGAGGATAATAAATTTCTCGAAAAGGCTAAGGTAAATGTTGAAGGAGAAGACTTTCGTGAAGGACTTACTGCAGTACTTTCAATCAAAGTGGCCGAGCCTCAGTTTGAAGGTCAGACCAAAACCAAACTCGGCAATACTGAAGTAGGAGGCGCCGTACAACAGGCTGTAGGTGAAGCTTTGACATTCTATATGGAAGAAAACCCCAAAGAGGCTAAACTTATAGTTGAGAAAGTGATACTTGCGGCACAGGCGCGCGTGGCAGCCCGCAAAGCCCGTGAAAGCGTGCAGCGCAAGAGTCCGTTCAGCGGCAGCGGCCTTCCCGGCAAACTGGCTGACTGCTCAGACAAAGATCCGGCTAACTGCGAACTCTTCATTGTCGAGGGTGATTCAGCCGGTGGCAGTGCCAAGCAAGGTCGCGACCGTCATACTCAGGCTATTCTACCCATTCGAGGCAAGATTTTTAATGTTGAACGTGCCATGTGGCACAGAGCATTTGACCACGAAGAGATTAATAATATAATTCAGGCGCTGGGTGTTCGCTTCGGTCTTGATCCCGAAGATTCAAAAGCCGCCAACTATGAGAAACTTCGTTATTACAAGGTTATTATAATGACCGACGCCGATGTTGACGGCTCCCATATAGATACTTTGTTGATGACTCTCTTCTTCCGCTATATGCCGGAACTGATAGAGAACGGTCATCTCTACATAGCCACCCCGCCCCTCTATCTCTGCACCAAAGGCAAAGTAAAGATGTATTGCTATGATGACGTACAGCGTCAACGCTTCATTGACCAGTACGGGGGCGGAGTAGAACAGAATATCACAACACAACGATACAAAGGTCTGGGTGAGATGAATGCCGAACATCTTTGGGATACCACCATGAATCCTGAAAGCCGTCTGCTCAAACAGGTTCATATACAGGATGTCTTAGAGGCCGACCGTATTTTCTCAATGCTTATGGGCGAGGATGTGGGGAAACGCCGCGAATTCATTGAAAGGAACGCTACCTACGCCAATATCGACGCATAAAGAACACCATACGCATAAAGAACAATCATACAACAAAAAAACGTGGCGGAAATCCGTCACGTTAATCATTTATAACAGCAAGCTTTTTTACCGCGATAAGCTCAAAGTCAAACTAAAACTTAATCCAGCTTAGCAATATGAGCCGAGAGCTTAGACTTGAGGTTAGCGGCCTTGTTCTTATGTATGATCCTGGTCTTTGCCATTTTATCAAGCATCTTCTGAACTTTGGGATAAGCAGCTATCGCCTCCTCTTTGTCAGTCATTGCACGGAGCTTGCGAACTGCGTTACGCATGGTCTTTGCATAGTAACGATTGTGAAGTCTTCTCTTCTCGCTCTTTCTGAATGCCTTTAGGGCTGATCTGTGATTTGCCATTATTTTTAATCTAATTTGTTTCTTTGTAGCGCGTATGAGAGTCGAACTCATCCTGCAAGAATGAAAACCTTGAGTACTAACCGATATACTAACGCGCCAAAATCCTTGAAATTGAAATCCAAGAGCTTCTTTTTTAAAAAGCGAATGCAAAAGTAGCCATATTTTTCCAAACACCAAAATTTACCGGCTTTTTTTTCTACCTTCGCATGCAGAAGAGTTTATATCAGCCTATGTGGCAGTCAGAAAAGGGAGTTGTAACATCGTCGGTGCGTCATAATGACGGGACGTGTGTGGTAAGGGTCTTTACCCTCTCATACGGTATGGTGCCATTTATATTCTATCTGTCAAAAAAGGGGAAAAAGGCCTCCCGAAACACACTGGTACAGCCGATGACTCAAATTGAGTTCGAAACCGACTACATTCCATCCGCCACCCTTATGAAGATGCGTGACATTAAGAATGCCAAACCATATAAGGAGATACCTTTCAATCCCAAAAAAAGTGCCATATCACTCTTTATGTCCGAATATCTGACCCATGCATTAAGCAGGGAACAGAGTAATCCCGGATTGTTTGACTACATAGTTAAATCTATTGACTGGCTTGACGATGCGAATGAGGGTAATTTTGCCAATTTTCATTTACTATTCGCACTGGGCGTCTCCTCTTATACGGGAGTCTGCCCCAATACCGATGACTACAGGCCGGGATACCTGCTGAATCTGAGAGAAGGTAACTTTATACCTTCACCGCCCGGCCACAATGACTATGCCGATGCCAATCTGTCGTACAAGATAGCCCTTCTTGCCGGAGCCGACTTCGACACTATGTCAGATATACCGCTTACAGGAGCAGAAAGAGTCGAGATTCTCAATATCCTCAACCATTACTTCAGACTTCACATACCGTCTTTTCCGATTCTAAAATCGATTGAAGTGTTGCAGGCCGTCTTCGGATAAGATTGTACCATACGTGTTGCCGTTATACGGCAGAGCGCAGAGACTTTATCTCGGTCAGCTGTTCACGCGTACGCTGGTAGGTCGGCGATGTCTCCAATGCGTCAATAAGAATATCGTTATCAAGGTCCTCATCGGTCAAATCAAACAGACAGAGGGATTTCTTATCAACTCCTTCACCGTATAGCTGCTCTATTACCATGTCGGTGGTACTCTCATCGGAATCTTCATCCATCATGGGAATACTATCCATTCCGAAGCCTGTGGCAAGAACGGTGATCTTGATCTCATCGTCAAGTGAATTGTCATTTGCCAAACCCCAGATGACCTCGATGTTCTTGTCCTCGAACTTATCCATAAAATGACGGATTTCATTCATCTCATCGAGAATAAGCTGGTTTTCGACTTTTGGACTCTGATATATGTTAAAGAGAAGTTTCTTGGATTTATAAATGTCGTTGTTATAGAGCAGCGGAGAGTTGAGTGCAGCATCAAAAGCCTGACGGACACGATTTTCGACTTTTGCCATACCGGTGCTCATTATAGCTACTCCGCCGTTGCTCAAGATCTTTTTTACATCGCGGAAATCGAGATTGATGATTCCCCGACAGGTTATCAACTCGGCAATGCTCTTGGTTGCAGTGGTCAAGGTTTCATCAGCACGTTTGAAACCGTTTGATACAGACTTGTCAGGATAGATCTCAAGAAGTTTCTCATTACTGATCACCAGCAGAGCATCAACATGCTGAGAGATCTCCTTTACCCCTTTGAGCGCCTGTTTTATCTTGGGACGCATCTCAAATTTAAAAGGAAGCGTTACAATACCTACAGTCAACATACCCATCTCCTTGGCACAGCGGGCGATTACAGGTGCGGCACCGGTACCCGTTCCTCCGCCCATTCCTGCGGTGATAAAGACCATCTGAGTGTCATCTTTGAACTGTGCCTTGATCTCCTCAATGCTCTCTTCGGCAGCTTGACGTGCCACCTCAGGGTCATTTCCGGCGCCAAGGCCCTTAGTGGTCTGACGGCCCAGCTGAAGCTTGATCGGAATATCGGAATCGGCCAGAGCCTGCTGGTCAGTATTGGCTATAACGAAAACCACATCATGAATTCCTTCGCGGTACATATTCTTAACGGCATTGCCTCCGCCGCCACCGACGCCTATAACTTTTATTATCTTTCTTGATTCGGTAGGAAAATTGAAAGGAAGAACCTCTATCTCCTCAAAAGCCTTTATTGTGTTATTCATAACTGTTTCGGTTTGATGTTATTAATTAAAATCCTGGTCGCTGTCGAAGAACTTCTCGCCGGTATCCATTATATTATCTATTATCCGCTTGAAATAGTTGCGATATTTCTTGCCTCCCGTACCGGTTTGCCGGGTATCGGGCGCATCGTTCTCCTCACTTTTTTCGGATTTCTGTTTCCGACGCCGGCGGTCACGGTCCTCCTGGGCACTCTCACCCTCCTCGTTGAAGAGTCCAAGCATACTCACCTTGTCTATATCGGACGGGGCTATCCGGTCGATTTCGTCCATTTTGGGTATTTCGCAGCAGTTTTCACTGCCCTTAGCCATTACTGCAAGCAGTGAGACCTGTGAACCGTCTCCTTTTTTCCAATAAGGCTCATCCCAGATAACTCCGCAATTTGGTTCAACAACAAAACGGGGGTTACGCAGGTCAGGCATAATGGAGTGGAACACCCGGTCAAGTTGGCGGAGTTTGGAACCGCCTCCGGTCACGATTATACCGGAATAAAGCACATCATAATAGCCCGATGCCTTTATCCTTGATGCCACATTCCTGACAATTTCCTCATTGCGTGCCTCAATAATGCCGCCAATCTCTTTAATGGCAATCACATCTTCTCCCACAACAATAGTCTCTTCGACATCCTGACTGCCTATAAGGGTACAGAGTCCGTAAGTGCATTTTAGATTCTCAGCCTGCTCTTCGTCAATCTTCAAGATTGTTGCCAGGTCGCGGGTTATCAGGGCACTGCCAAGCGGAATCACCCTTAGATAGCGTAGCAAGCCGTTTTTATAAACCGATACCGTTGTGGTGTCGGCTCCGTAATCCACAAGTGCACAGCCCTGCTGTTTCTCCTCCTCGGTAAGTATGGCATCGGCCTCGACAACCGGCGTAACGAATCCGTCCAGAATAGTTACTCCAGCCATATTAAAGCACTGGGCCATATAATCGGATATCTGCTTTTTTAGCAGGATATTCAGATAATTGCCCTGAAGAGAGGTGCAGGCTACACCCATCGGATCGGTTTCGGTTCCCCGCTTATGGTCAACGACATATTCAAGCGATTCCTGTGAAAGGATCTGGTAGCCTTCGTAGTCCTTGAGCTCGCATTCACTGAACATACTGTCTATTATCTCCTGGCTTATTACAGTCTTCTCGTCAAATGTTCTCTCTATCGTATTTACTTCGGATCTCAGGCTTTTGCTGTTATATCCGATAAATACCTTGTTTATCTTAACTGAGAGCATAGAATTCAGCCTGCTTATCACCTCGGCAATAGCATTGGCTGTCTTGTCCAGATTATAGACAGCCCCATGTCTGATACATGACGAAGATGGTGTGGAGGCATAAGCCATAACCTTGAGCCTGCCGTCATAAAGAATCTGTCCGGCTACGCCCGAAATCTTGGATGAACCAAGTTCAATTGCAACTATCAGTTTTTCGGTCTCCATATTTTATTAACGTTTCTTACATACTATCTGATTCGCATAAGCTACGCTTACCGATCTGTATTTGTTCCAACCTATCTTATCCAATCCCTTGCCGTAGAAGTTGAAAAGACGGTCCAATTTATTCTCCAAATCATCGGCCGAACCCAATATGAGCAGATGGTTGCCCACCCTCGGGACCAGTTCAATATGACGGTCCCTATTTACATTTATCTGAACGATCTGGGCTTTCCAGAAATCCGATTTGTTTATCGCATTTACCACATCGAGAAGCTCTTTAGAAGCAAAACTCCTCTCTATATAGCCTGTAGCCACAAGCAGATGAACCGACAACATACGGTGTGTAAGCAGTTCACCCCTACTGTCAACATAATAGTCTTCACCCCTGTTGTTCATAACCCTGACCATGGGAACCTTGCTGCGTACAATGATTTTGACCTCCCCTCCCGATGTCTTGTAACACTCTGCAGCAGCTATCAGGGGATGCGTCAAAAGCAAATCCTCCATCGATTTCGTATCAATTGCATCCAATAGCTTGCCTTGCGGCTGAAGATTCCCGGACTCCAGTAAGTCGCATATCATGTCACTGTTAACAATGGAGATATCAAGACTATCCTTAATATGGATCCCGACACCCTGACATATCCTGTCATTATCCCCCTCAGACATGAAGAGAATCGAAAAGACCATATATCCGGTAAAGATCAGGGCCACGAGTATGGATAGAATCTTCTTAATCACTTTTCTTCAAGAATTTCGGTTATCATATCGGCGCAATCCTCAATATCTCCGGCGCCCACTGTCACAAGCACCTGCAGATCATCCTTTATTGAGCGTACCAGTTTTTTTACCTGATCCTTTGAGATGACTCCCTTACATACACCCGGTTTCATGTTGTCGGCTATGAGCTGGCTGGTCACGCCCGGAATAGGTTCTTCACGCGCCGGATAGATGTTCAGAAGCCAAACCTCATCAAAATGTGACAGACTTTCGGCAAACTCATTGTAAAAATCCCTGGTCCTGGAATAGAGATGAGGCTGGAATATGGCGGTCACCTTACGGCCGGCATAGAGAGAGCGCAGCGATAGAGCACACTGTTTCAGTTCAACCGGATGGTGGGCGTAATCGGTCAAATAGACCTTCTCCCCCTTCAAACGGAAATCAAAGCGACGCGCACATCCCATGAAACTCTTCATTGCTTCACGGATAACATTCTCCGTGGCTCCGCTCAACTGAGCCAGAGCAATGGCACCGACTGCATTCTCCACATTGACAAGGATCGGAACGCCCAACTCAATATCGACTATACTGCCTAAAGGCGATATAAGGTCAAATTTCAGCTCACCGTTACCGATACGAATGTTGTAGGCGTGGAAATCACCGTTGTCAACGCCATAGGTGTAGAGCTTCACGCCTTTCCGAAGCTGCGGCTTGAACCAGGGTGTCAACATCTCATTAAGCACAAGAGAGCCTCCGGGTTTGATCAAAGATGTGTACTTGCGAAAACTCTCCACATAATTTCCATAGGTTCCGTATATGTCGAGATGGTCGGCATCAATCGAGGTTATTACGGTACGCAACGGTTTGAGATAGTGGAAAGAGCGGTCAAACTCATCGGCCTCAATGACCACATTGCGACTCTTGGAGCTGATCAAGAGGTTACTGTCGTAATTCTTCAGGATGCCGCCAAGAAATGCGTTACATCCTTCAGGCATACCGTTAAGTATATGGGCCAGCATAGATGAAGTGGTGGTTTTGCCGTGTGTACCCGCAACACACAGCCCGTCAAGGCTGCGCGTAAGCATACCCAGTACCTCTGCCCGCTTCTTTATGTCAAAACCGTTTCGACGGAACCATGACAATTCCCTGTTGTTGGACGATACGGCCGGAGTGTAGATCACAAGAGTGGAATTTTTATCCTTAAAGCCGTCGGGGATCAGCGACTCGTCATCTTTAAAATGTATGACGATGCCCTCGTTTATGAGTTCGGATGTTATGGCGGTTGAGGTGCGGTCATAGCCGGCAACGGTGCAACCGCGCGAGAGGAAATAACGCGCCAGAGCACTCATACCGATACCGCCCACACCGATAAAATAGACCGATTTTATATTTGATAAGGAGTTTCTTCCGATAGGATGACCCGCAAGCGCAAGGACTTCGCGGGCTATAATAACAGCCGAATCGTGAATTCCCAGCCTGAGAATATTCTCTCTAAGCAATGTCAGACGGGAAACGTCATTAACAATGGCAATTGCAGCAGGAAAAAGTTCCTTGGAAACCTTGGAATCGGGAATATGAACGGCAGCATCCTTGATAGCCAGAGCCATGGCATTCTTAGTCTGATGATCCTCGGCAACGTTGGGTGAAGGTACTAAAATCACCGCTTTTCCCAACAGAGAGAGTTCCGATATGGTACCGGCTCCGGCTCTGGAAATCACCAGGTCCGATGCGGCGTACGCAATGTCCATATCCTGCAGGAAATCGGTCGGGAAAAGATTATTCACCGCTTCCGATTCTGCAAGACGGCGCTTCATCTCTTCAATGTAAAACTTTCCGGTCTGCCAGACAAACTGTATATCCTTAGAGGCACGAATAAGCGCCAAACTGCTCATAACACTCTCATTCAGGGAACGGGCGCCAAGGCTTCCACCTATGATGAGCACATTTTTTTTTGCAGGGTTGAGTCCCATCTTGCGGGCAGCCTCATCCCTTGAGATGAGATTTTGCGTAAGGCTGGGACGTACCGGATTTCCGGTAAGGATTATCTTATCGGCCGGGAAGAAGCGCTCCATACCTTCATAAGCCACACAGATCCTGCGGGCTCTTTTTGCCAACATCCTGTTGGTTATGCCGGCATACGAATTCTGTTCCTGAATCAGAGTGGGGATTCTCATCCGATTGGCCACCATTAACGTAGGACCGCTTGCATAACCGCCCACTCCGACCGCAACCGAAGGTTTGAAATCCCTGATTATTTGGCGGGCCATCCTCTTGCTGCGTATTATTTTGAAAAAGACCGATATGTTTTTAAACGGATGTTTACGGTCAAATCCGGAGATGGGAAGTCCCTTTATCTCAAAACCGGCAGCAGGCACACGCTGCATCTCCATCCTTCCTTCAGCTCCGACAAAGAGTATCTGCGCTTCGGGACATAATGATTTGACGGCATGCGCTATCGATATAGCCGGGAAAATATGTCCCCCTGTTCCTCCACCACTTATTATTATCCTTGGATTCTCTTCCTTACCCATCTTTTTTATCTGTTAGATTCTTCATTATCAATACTCTGAGACATATCAGGCATAACCTGTTGTTCACCGGCCGCCTCCTTTTCAAGCGTATTACTTATACCGAGCAACATTCCTATACAGAAGCTGGACATAAAGATCGATGTTCCGCCTTTGCTTATGAGCGGCAAAGGTTGCCCCGTTACCGGTAACAATCCTACTGCCACAGACATATTTATAAATGCCTGCAGACCGAACATTGTTCCGATGCCCAAAGCCAGATAAGCCGGATATTTGTCTGTACATCGGACCGCCAGCTTACCTATCCTGAAGAGCAACACAATATATACTATCAGTACGAAAACAGCGCCTATCATGCCCAGTTCCTCAATTATGATGGCATAGATAAAGTCACAGCTTGCCTCCTGTAAATAATCCCGTTCAACCGAATTGCCGGGACCTTTCCCAAGGAAATGGCTCGAGGCAATGGCTATATTCGCATGAGTCTCCTGAGGCTTTTCGGGCGCCGTATTTCTGGAATATTCATAGGCGCTCACCTTCGATTCGGAGCCCGAATTGGTAAAGTCCAAAATACGCGCCTGCCAGGTAACCGCCCTGGCGGGTACAAACCTCATATCTCTCAAGGTTCTGGGCGGCACAAGTATAAACAGCAATATGGCTGACACAAATATAACCGCTACCACTCCCGTCAATCCCAGAATCCGGCGCCATGATATACCGCCCAGTATCATCATCAAATAGACCGTAGTCCCAAGAATAATCGCAGTCGAAAGGTTCTCTGTGAAAATAAGAATGCAAAAGAGTCCCGTCAGTATGATGATCTTCGTAAAGGTAGAGGACTGGCTATGCTCATCGTCAACCTTCAATTTGGAGAGATGTGCGGCTACAGCCATGACAACCGCCACCTTGGCTATCTCGGACGGTTGAAGCTGGAAGAATCCCATGTCAATCCATCTCTGGGCTCCCGATGAGAATTTGCTCATGAACCACAGATATGCCAACAGCGCCAAAGAGACGGGCACCATGATGACAGGGAAAAAATTATACCATCGGTAGTGGATCAGGTGGACTATGTACATTACTGCCAGACCTATCATCAGGTGTATGACATGTGAAATGATCGGTGTAAGAAAACTGCTTTTCCCGAACGTAAGACGGCTGCTTGCGCTGAACACCTCAATAAGAGATATACTGCAAAGGAAAAGCACAGTTATCCAAATGTAAATATCACCTTTGAACACCAGTCCTCTTTTTGTTTTCACTTCATCCTGTTCCATATTGCCAAATGTTTTACAGCGCCTTAACAAATTCCTTAAACTGATTGCCCCGGTCCTCATAGTTTTTGAAAAGATCAAAACTTGCACAACAGGGACTGAGCAGTACAATCTCACCTTTTTTTGCCATACGATAGGCGGCAGCCACGGCATCCTTCATGGAGCGCACATCGGCTACAGGCAGTCCGAAACCGTCAAAGAAATCGTGAAGTTTTTCATTGTGCAGGCCCAGATAGACCAAACCGCAACATTTTTCGCGCACCAGATCGGCTATCTCACTGTAGTCATTGCCCTTGTCCTTCCCGCCGAGTATGAGTACGCACTTGACGGGCATACTGTGCAGAGCATACCAACAGCTATTTACATTGGTAGCCTTGGAGTCATTTATGAAATCAATGCCGTTGACTCTTGCCACCCTCTCCATACGGTGTTCAACACCTTTGAAGGTCTGGAGAGCCTTGCGAATGGTCTCGCATTTTATTCCCGCTATGTTAGCCGATATTCCGGCAGCCATAGAGTTGTAGAGGTTGTGCTTACCTGTAAGAGCCAGCGACTCCTGCTCCATATTAAAGGCGTACGGGCTGTTAAAATAGAGCATGTCATTGTCCACGTATGCCGCAAGCTCCTCCTTCTTGGCTTCGGCAAACGGATAGAGGGTCGCCTTCAGACCGTATCGCTTGAGTTCCCTACATATTATGGGGTCATCGTTCCAATATACGAATGAGTCATCTTTGGTCTGGTTGCGTATCACACGCATCTTGGAATCCACATAGTTCTGCATGCGGTTGTCATAACGGTCCAGATGGTCGGGGGTTATATTCATGAGGACGGCTATATCGGCCCTGAAGTCATACATGTTGTCCAGTTGGAAGCTGCTCAGCTCAATCACATAGTAGTCATAGTTATGTTCGGCCACCTGTCTTGCCAGACTGCTTCCTATATTGCCCGCCAGCCCTACATTCATACCGGCCATTTTGAAAATATGGTATATGAGCGATGTTGTGGTTGTCTTGCCGTTAGAGCCTGTCACACATATCATCTTGGCGTTGGTGTAACGTCCGGCAAACTCTATCTCCGATATGACGGGTGTCCCCTGCGCCATGAGCCTTTGAACGATGGGGACATCCGAGGGTATGCCGGGGCTCTTGATAACCTCGTCGGCCGTCAGGATACGCTCTTCGGTATGCTGCTTCTGTTCCCACTCTATACCGCGGGCATCCAGTTCACTGCGGTAATACTCGTTGATCTCCGAAAGATCCGACACAAACACATCAAACCCTTTGGACTTGGCCAGAATGGCGGCGCCCGTTCCGCTCTCACCGGCCCCAAGTACGACAATTCTCTTCTTCTCCTCCATACTGTTCATCGGATTTTCAAGGTCAATATAGTCAGTGCAGCCAGACCAATGCTGATAATCCAACTTCTCAGGGTTATCTTGGTCTCAAACTGCAGTTTATTGTCGTTTCCGGGGAACCTGACCGTACTTCCCGGATCATTTTTCTGTACCTGCGCCATGCTGGTACGGAAATGGTCATGTATGGGAGTACGCTTCCACAGACGCTGACGCACTCCCTTTCTCTTGCCGAGCTTATAGTAGAAACGCTGGCATATTACCGAGACACCCTCCACAAGGAAGACACCGCAGAGAATAGGCAGCAGCAGCTCTTTATGTATGCATAAAGCGGCCACCGCAATGATCCCGCCTATGGTCAGGCTGCCCGTGTCGCCCATGAATATCTGCGCCGGATACGAGTTGTACCAGAGGAAACCTACCAGAGCGCCCACAAAAGCACTCATATAGACCACAACCTCCTGACTGCCCGGAATGTACATAAGGTCAAAGTGACCTGCCGTGACCACGTTACTGGAGACATAAGCCAGCACACCTAATGTCAGTCCTATGATGGCCGAATTTCCTGCGGCCATACCGTCCATACCGTCATTCAGATTGGAGCCATTCGAAACCGCCGTAACGACAAATACCGTAAGCAGAACAAAAAATATCCATCCGGCCTTATATTTATTCTTCTCACCGAGCCAGTTGAATGCATCGGCATAATTCAGATTGTGGTTTTTGAAGAAAGGGATTGTAGTACGGGTTGATTTGACATCGGGAGTCTTGATCACCACCTCCGTATTGTTCTCAATGCGGGTCTCGACCTTCTCATTTATCACCACCTGAGGACTGTACCTCAAGGTCAGGCCCACTATCAGACCGAGGATAACCTGTCCTGCCACTTTGAACCATCCGTTCAGACCATCCTTATTGCCGCGGAAGGTCTTTATGTAGTCATCGGCAAATCCTATAACACCCAGAATAACGGTGGTAATGAGCATGAGCAACATATATACGTTACTTAAATCTCCTATAAGCAGACAGGGAACAATTATGGAGAGTATGATTATCAGACCTCCCATGGTTGGAACACCCTTTTTATCCACCCCAAACGGGTCGAGTTTGGTATCACGCTGGGTTTCCGATATGTTGCGGCGTTTCAGCATATCGATGAAACGGCTTCCGATAGCTATCGCTATGAAGATTGATACCACCATAGCGAATATGGCACGGAATGTCACATAACGGACCATTCCACCACCCGGAATGTCTATCCCCGCATTATTCAGATATTCAAATAAACTATATAACATCGTTCTTCTCGTTCAAAATAATTTCTCTGATAACCTCGTGGTCGTCAAAATGGTGTTTGACTCCCTTTATCTCTTGATAGTCTTCGTGACCCTTGCCGGCCACGAGTATGACATCTCCGTCTGATGCCATCATCGTAGCAGTCCGGATAGCTTCGCGACGATCGACTATGGTGATAACCTTAAGCATATCCCCGCGTGTAATCCCTGCCAGCATATCGTTAATAATCTCCTGCGGATCCTCAAAACGGGGATTGTCCGATGTGACTATAACCTTGTCGCTGTATTTGACACACTCTTTGGTCATAAGCGGCCGCTTGCCCTTGTCACGGTTGCCTCCGGCGCCCACCACCGTGATTATCTGCCCTTTACCGCCCATTACATCTTCGATGGCTGTGAGTACATTGGTAAGCGCATCGGGAGTATGGGCATAATCCACTATTGCGGTGTATCCTCTGGGAGAACGTATGGCTTCAAACCGTCCGTTCGCGGGAGTAAGCGTGCTCATGACGGTCAGCACCTCCATCGGGTCACGTCCCAGCATGACAGCCGTGCCATATACCGCCAGCAGATTGCTGGCATTGAACCTGCCGATAAAACGGAAGAATGCCTCCCGGCCGTTTATCTCGAGCAGCATTCCGTCAAACCCCGATTCCAACAGACGGCCCTTGAAATCACTCATACTCCTGAGCGAGTAGGTCTTGACTCTAGCTCTAGTGTTCTGCGCCATGACGAGTCCGTTGCGGTCGTCCAGATTGGTGATCATAAAGGCATCCTTGCCAAGTGAATCGAAAAACATCTTCTTGGCCTTGAGATAGCTCTCAAAAGTCTTATGATAATCCAGATGGTCGCGGGTCAGATTGGTGAAGATTGCACCGGCATATTTGAGTCCTCCTATACGCTTCTGCACTATGGCATGTGAGCTGCACTCCATGAAGACATACTTGCACCCCTCATCGGCCATACGCCCCAGCAGGCGGTTCAAAGTCACGGCATCGGGAGTGGTATGGTCGGTCGCCACAACCTCGCCGTCTATATAGTTACAGACCGTGGAAAGCAGGCCGCACTTGTAACCCAAGGCACGGAACATGTTATAGAGCATAGTGACAATTGTGGTCTTGCCGTTGGTGCCGGTCACGCCTATCAGACGGACCTTGTCGGTAGAATTGTCAAAGAAACGCGTAGCCACAGGTCCCACCGCATCTTCGCAATCGAAGACCTGAATATAGGTCACCGTGGGTTTGATCTGTTCGGGAATGGTTTCACACACCACGGCAACCGCTCCAAGCTCAATGGCTTTATCTATATACATGTGTCCGTCAACTACCATGCCGCGCATGGCTACAAAAAGAGTGCCCGGCGTCACTTTTCTTGAGTCGAGTTGGATGTCGGTAACAGATTGGTCGATGTCGCCTGTCACCTTCAAAGTCTTTATGACTGAAATAAGATCCCTGATAGTAGCCATAGTCTTCTACATTGATAAGTTTATCCGAATTCTGTCACCCTTGCGGAACCTGCTGTTCCCGGGCAAGCTCTGACTTCTGACACGTCCCACACCCGCTATCTCAACTCTCAATCCCGCACTCTCCAAGATGTAAAGGGCATCCTGAGCGCCCATTCCCACCACATTTGGCACAAGTCCTTCACGTTCAATGATCGGCGTCATCCTGAATTGGATTGAATCGAGTGTAACCCTTCCCCATGTCAGGCTGTCACTCTCTTTCCATTCGGGTTTCATGCCCAGTTTCCTGAGTACCAGACGAGTGCTGTTCATATCGCCTGCAAGGACCGCGGGTAAGAATTGGTTTACAGTATCGACCGCCTCGGATACGCTGCGCAGGATACGTCTTGCCATCACCTTTTCCGAAATCTCGTGAAATACCGGGGCCGCCATTGTGCCGCCTCCGGCAGCGCCGCCCGACGTGCTGATTGATACAATGCAAGTATATTGCGGTTTATCTGCCGGAAAATAACCGCAGAATGAGACCATGTGAGTTCTAATACCGTTTCTGTATCCGGCTGCACCCTGCGATATCTGCGCCGTACCGGTCTTACCGGCCACCTTGAAATGGCGGGATGCCGCATTTATGCCCGAACCTCCGTCAACAACGCCCTCAAGCATCATCTTTATCTGTTCAAGGGTCTTATCCTTACACATACGCTCCCTGACGACCTTCACCGGTATGCGTTCAACGACTTTGCCTTCGTGCCGTATCTCGGTGACCAGTCGGGGTTCTACCATCTTACCTCCATTGGCAATTCCGTTATAGAATGCCAAAGTGTTTATTACCGGCATCTGGCTATTGTATCCTATTGACATCCAGGGCAGACGTGTAGCATCCCAATAGCCGTCTTTACGGATAACCGGTGCACCGGTACCTATCAGCTGCATTTCGAAATGGGTGTTAATTCCTGTCCTGTATATGCCGTCAACAAAAGCCTGCGGATCGTCTTTGTAGGCAGCCGTTATGAGCTTTGAAGTTCCTATATTGCATGAATTCTTAATGATTCCGGGGACGTCTAGCCATCCGTAACCGATTCCCGCATCGGTCATTACCGCTCCGCCGCCGAATCCGGCATACCGGCCCCATTCGCAGAAGACACTATCCGTAATTGATATCTTGCCGTCATCGAGAGCCACCATGAATGAAACCGGTTTGAATGTGGAACCGGGCTCAAAAATATCCCTCACCGCATTGTTCTGGATCTCATAGTAACCGTTCTCCGTACGTGTCAGGCTGGCAATGGCCTTTATGTCACCTGTAGCCACCTCCATCAGGACAGCTGTGCCCGATGCGGCATTTACCAGTTCGAGTTCGCGTCTTAAAGCCACTTCGGTGACATCCTGCATATCGACATTTATTGTCGTCACTATATCACATCCGTCAATCTGAGGTATATCGGCCACCATATGCGACACATTCTGAACTTTCTCTATATGACCTATTCCGGGAGTTCCCCTCAAAATCGAGTCGAACGAGAGCTCTAAGCCAAAGCGTGCCGAATCCTTACCGGCAAACATATCGCCCAATGTACGGGAGGCAAGTGTTCCGAACGGCTGCTCGCGGGAAATTTTCGATTCCAGACTGTAAAACCAACCTTCGTTTTTGGGTCTGAGCCATACCGTTCCGGTAAGTGTTTTGTACTGGTTATATGAGATGGGATATAAATTGCGCGACACTCCCGGTAAAAGCGGCCATGAATGTTTCGATTTGGATGTCCTACCGGTTATAAAATGCTGTCTGAGCTGCCGGACCGAATATTGGGGGAACATTCTGTTGATTACCCGTGCAAACTCATCTATATGCCTTTCAAAGAGGGTATCTTTTCTGTGCTGATCGGCCTCTGCACGTTTCTGATTCTTCTCATAAGTGGCAAAATCCAGAAATATGCGGTAATGCTTCATGCTGCTGACCAACAACAGTCCCTCATCACTCAATATGTTGCCGCGACGAGGTTCGATGGTACGGTTGGCCGGGATCAGATTCTTGGAGACGTCATTCCAATATTGACGCTCGGCAAACATCACAATTGACATTTTGACAATAATCAGAACACCCCATAACATTACGAACAGGAATATGGTCAGATATCTGCGTGACACCCTTCTCTTCTCAGAATTCTTCTCTTTGACTTTCCCGGCCATATCCTATTTTCTCAAGTCGTATGCAGGTTCGGTGGAGATTACCAGTTCCGAACCGTTGGATACAACAATCTTTTCAATATATGACGGCTTGCTCTTGGCCGACACATCGCTTGTCGTGTTCAGGGCCTGATATTCCATATCAACAAGTTCCCTGCGAAGCTGCTCTGCCAGTACCTGATCACGCTGATACCCGTATCGGTTGCCGATATAGAGGACTATGCACAAAAGAATCTCTGCTATTAAAAGCAGGTTTCTTCTGACAAAATCCGATATCTCTGCTTTTGACAACGACATCAAACCTCTTCTCTTTTTTTCCTCCTTTTCCATGTCACAATCTCTCGGCTATTCTCAGCTTCGCGCTTCTTGAACGCGGATTCTCTTTTTGCTCCAAATCATCAGGTACAACAAGTTTGCCTATACTACGAAAAGGTATCTCTTTGTTCCCATAGAAATCGGACTTCACCTTCCCCTCAACATTTCCGCTCTTCATGATGTTCTTAACCATACGGTCTTCGATTGAGTGGTAGGTGATGACTGCCAACCGGCCGCCTGTACCTAGCAGTTGCACAGTCTCCTCCAAAAATTCGCGAAGCGCATCAACCTCATTATTCACCTCCATACGCAACGCCTGAAAAAGTTTGGCAGTATCTTTTTTCTCCCGTTCCCTTCCAATTGCCGGACTGATTGCCTCAAGCAGTTCGGGTACGGTCGTTATCCTCCTGTTTTGTCGGTAACGGACTATTGATTTGGCAATCCGGCTTCCATTTCTCAGTTCACCGTACATCCAAAACAGCCCGGCCAGACGCTCCTCGGTATAGTCATTCAACACATCGACGGCACTGATCCCTCCCCTTTGGTTCATACGCATATCGACAGGACCGTCAAAGCGGAAAGAGAAACCGCGGTCGCTCCGGTCAAAATGGTGCCAGGAGACTCCCAGATCAGCCAGTATCCCGTTGACCCTTTTATAGCCGTACCAGCGCATGAAATTGCGCATATACCGAAAATTTCCGTAAACAAAGGTGAATCTCGGATCGTCGGGAACATTGCCCATTGCATCGGCATCCTGGTCAAATCCGTAGAGTCTGCCTTCAGAGTTGAGTCGTGACAATATTTCGCGGGAGTGGCCGCCGCCGCCAAAAGTGGCATCGACATAAACCCCGCCCGGGTCTGTAACAAGCCCCTCTACACTCTGTTTAAGAAGGACCGGTACGTGATATATCCCTCTGTTCTCCAATGCAACAATATGTATATTGTACGTATCACTCCGTCATGAATTTCTTTAGTTTAGCAGCAAAGTCATCATCGGTCATGAACGCCTGATCGTTATCGACAGCGGCATTTTGCAGAGCCCATATCTCGATGGTCTGCTCCATTCCCACAAAGAGCACGTCCTGCTCAATTCCCACTCTCTCCAACATATGTTTAGGCAAAAGTATGCGCCCGTTGGCATCGAGCTGAAGTTCCTGGGCTTCGGAGACCAATTTGCGGTAAACCATCTGTTCGGCGGCATTGAAACGGTTGAGCCCGGAACGGACCTGCGCCAACTCCTCCTGCCACTGCGACATTGGGTAGATAACCAGACAATTCTCAAAGTAGTCTTTTCGGACCACAAATGTCTGCTGACCGGACTGCTGCAATATGCGGCGGAATCCGGCCGGCAGAAAGAGTCTGTTTTTGGTATCCAGACGTGCCGGGAACTGACCTATAAAACTCATTTTTATGCCTGTTAACTATATCAGGTTTCAAAGTTAAATAAAAATAACCCACATTTACCCACTTCACCCCACTTTTTGAATAAAAAGTTTTAAACAACCTGTTAATAAACCACTGGTCTATAAATCAGCTGTTTGTAGATAAAGTCTTAAAGTGATTGTTCAGGAGCTGGTTTTTTCAGTCTGATTACATTGTTGATAACTATTGGATTCATGTAAATAAAAAAGACGGTGACGGAGATGAATGACGATGGACCCCGAAAGTTTTTTCCAACTTTCGGGGTCCATTTCATTTTTTTGTGATCCTTAGCAGATTTGAACTGCTGACCTCTTGCCTGTCAAGCAAGCGCTCTAAACCAACTGAGCTAAAGGATCGGGATATTGTTTTCGTTAAATGACGCGACTGCAAAAGTACATCTATATTCCGAAATATACAACAACATCAAACAGAAATATGGTCAGAATGCCGGATAGTGAACCATCTATCCGCCGTACCGCAAGCACAATCGAAGTGATTCGAACAACCTAAAAAAGCTACTCTGTGTTTCGTCGCGGATTCGAACCGCGGACCTCTTGCGTGTGAAGCAAGCGCTCTGAACCGGCTGAGCTAACGAAACAAAATCTCTTTAGGACTACATGCTATTTCCAATATTTAATTTCACGTCTCAAAACTTCGACGGGCAGATTGTACCGGTTTACAACCGTTGCTTCAAGCCAGTTGCCATGTTCATCGAACCCGGAGTATTCAATATACAGTATCTCCTCGCCGTCCGGTGTAAACGAATGTTTCTCTATGATATTGTGGTCAACATCATATGTGTTTACATCACGGCTCTCAACGCCTGTCCTTTTGTCCGTGCGCCTCACCTCAAGCGGATAGCCCTGTTTATCGGTAAGAATTATGCTCTCGCTTACCGGCACACCGTCCTCGCTTACAGTTGACCTGCTGCGCCTGAACCTATAGGTCTCTTCTACCTTTATGCGTGTCGATCTGTTTGCTGCTATCCTGTCATATTCGAGTGCCTTTCCTTTGGCCGAGACAAGCTTTAATTCGCCCACAGTCAGTCCGTACGATTTCTCGGTACTCCGTATGCAAAGCCCGTTATCGAATATGTTCTCTGTCTCGGATTGAATATTCTCAAGACTGTCAAGCAACGCTGAACATATCTCATTGCCCGCCGGGTCATATGCAGCCACTGTTATATACATGATTTCGGACTTGTCGGTCCCCGCACGCCAGACATCGGGCATAAGATGCCAGGTTTTGACCATCTCTACCCTGCCCTTCATTCCGCCGAAAGGAGGTTCCGAATATTTTCGCGGAGAACAGGACAAAGCCAATAGCGGCAGCAAAGTGAACAGTAAAATATCTCTTTTCATATGGATCTATGTCAAATTATTTCCTTTTCCTTCAACTCCCGGGCTGCAATCTCAAGTTCGTCATACCACTCCTGACCGAAACGGCGTATAAGCGGCGTCTTCAGATACCGGTAAACCGCTGTTTGCTCGCGCTGACCTTTAACGACAGCCGTATGGCATACGTTCCACCGGTGATAATTAAGCGCCCACAAATCACCGAATTTACTAACCCTGATGGGATAGAGATGACACGAAATCGGCTTAATAAAGTCGGTGCGGCCTTCACGATAAGCTTTTTCAATGGCACACCGGCAGCATCCGTCACTGTCCCGGTATGAGAGCACGCACTCTTTGCCATCCACAATAGAAGTTACCGATTCGCCTTCCGGGTCGGTATATGCCACACCCTGTTCGGCAATGACCCTCAAAGCCGCCGTTGAGAGGTCGGCCCTTATGATTGGAAGCAACTCCTCTATCAGTTCAACCTCGACAGAAGTCAGGGGAGCTCCGGCATCACCCTCGACACAACATGCCCCGCGACATTTGGACAGGTCGCAGCAAAACTCTTTCGTAAGTATATCGAACGAGACGATTACATCCTGAATCTGAAGCATGGGTCCTACTTTTTTACAATATGCAAAAATAATCAAAGAGTTTTATCTATTTTAGCGGAACCAAAACAAATAACGAACATAATGTCTGTAACACTTATAATATTTGCCGTAATTTTTGGAATTGCAGGTATTATAGGCAGTATTGTACCCGGATTACCCGGTCTGCCGCTTAGCTGGGCAGGCCTGTTGCTGGCATATTTCGGACGACGCATCGGCGATAGCGACAATCAAATCACTCTGACATGCCTGCTGGTCTGGCTGGGCATTACAATTGCAGTGACCATACTGGATTATATCATTCCCGTTAAGTTCACAAGGATGGTCGGCGGCTCAAAGGCCGGCAGCCGGGGCGCACTGATAGGTATGGTCGCAGGAATAGTATTCAGCGCAATAGGTATGATTGCCGGCAGTATTCTGGGCGCTCTGATAGGCGAACTTGTAGTTGAGAAGAAAGAGTTTGGCCCTGCATTTAAGTCGGCGCTGGGAGCATTTGCAGGTCTTATGGCGGGCACCGGAATGAAACTGCTTACATCGGGAGTAATGCTGTTCTATATTATATTCTGAATGACCGATATCCCGAATGACCGGCAAAACAGGTTTAACACGTAAAACACAGTATGATTAAACTGGCTGATGACAGACTAATTTTGTAAACATACTTTAACTTCCGGAGAATAAACGACTATTATATTAATAGACACATATTTTTTAATAAACATAATCAATTCCAAAGAAAATTTGAAATGAAAAAGAAAATTTTGACAGTTGCGGCAGCTATGATGTCGCTTGTATGTTTCGCTCAGTTCCCGGGCGGAGGTTTCGGTGGCGGCACGCCTCCAACAGGCGGAGGTTTTCCCGGTGGCGGCACGCCTCCAACAGGCGGAGGTTTTCCCGGATTGGGCGGCGACCAGAGTTCCCAAACCAGAGCCGAGTATTCTGAAAAATTCGCTGACATAAACTATGCAGGCGATGATGGTCAGGTATATCATACGCTTGACATCTACCTGCCGAAGGAGGTCAAGGAGAAATATCCCGTGGTGGTACACATCTACGGCAGCGCATGGAGCAGCAACAGTTCCAAAGGTGCAGCCGATATTAACACCATCTGCGCAGCCCTGCTCAACGCCGGATATGCGGTGGTCACCCCTAACCACCGCTCCATTGCCGATGCCCAGTGGCCGGCTCAGGTCAATGACATCAAGGCAGTAATACGCTTTATCCGTGCAAATGCAGACAAATACAAGTTCGACACATCATTCATAGCCACATCGGGATTTTCATCGGGCGGACATCTTTCGGCCGTCACAGCCCTGTCAAACGGCGTGAAGATAGCCAAACGCGGCACCGCCGAGTATGACATAGAGGGTAACGTAGGCCCTTACACCGGTGAGTCCAGCGAGGTTCACGCGTTCTGCAGTTGGTCCGGTCCGACCGAACTGCTGCAGATGGATTGCGGCAATGCCATGGCGTTCGGAGCCGCCGGCAATTCTCCCGAAGAGAGACTCATAGGCGCACCCAAAGAGGGGAACGAAGACAAGTTCATGCTGTTGAGCGCTTCGGGCTTTCTAGATAAGGACGATGTTGCCGGATACCTGTTCCATGGTGACGCCGATTTTGTTGTGGCTTCGTGCGTAAGCCAGTATCTCTACGACCAAATGCAGGAGACAGGCGTAGAGAGTTACATACTTCGCGAGCCTCAGGGCGGACACGGCATGGGCATGTACTCCGAGGACAATCTTAAGAAAATGACCGATTTCCTGGACGCACAGCGCGCCAACACCATCTTAAACTAACAAAGCAGTATCTTATAAACTGTATATAATAGAGAAAGCCGGACCAATCCGGCTTTCCTGTTTTTATGGATAAGTATTGTAAATAGCCTTTTAAGACAATCAGTGTTTAACGATCTTCTTACCGCTTTGGATGTAGATACCTGCAGGAAGTGACTTGAAGTCATTGCTTACATAGCGACCGAGAATATCGTAAATGGGAGATGTATCCGCCTTGCCGGCATCATCCATGATAAGGTCAACACCTGTTGGATCTTGCGGCCCTCCCAGACCGCGTGCAAAACCGGCATAGGCATGCTTACGGTACCAGTCGAGTGTCCAGATCCCTACAGGGGTGTTTGCACGCCAGCCGCTGTTCGTTGGAGAGTCGGTCGCACACCACTGGCAGATACCCCATTGCTGGTCAGCGGGAATGATCTCCAAATACTTTTTAATGATCCATTCGTAAAGGTCTGCCATGCGCTGATGCATCGCTTCCGTCATATTGGCTGTCGGCACGTTATTACCGCTGGCATCGACCATACCCATATCCAATTCGGTAATGCGGACCAGCTTGCCGGAAGCCGCCATTAGCCTGAAACTGTTCTCTATGGCTCTCTTTTTGTTGTTCTGGGTGGTCTCGTTCATATAGCACGATATGTGCATCTGTGAGCCTATACCGTCTATTCGTGTGACACCGTCGGCTTCCCAACGCTCTATCCATTTGATCAGCGATTTCAGTTTGCCGTTGTTGTCCCAGTCACTTTCCAGATTGTAATCATTCACAAACAACGTCAATTTACCATCGTCACCACCTTTTGATTCCATAGATTTGGCGTAATGCAGACGGGCAAGACGTACTGCCTGACGTACGTATTCAAGGTCACCCATGTGATCCTGCCAGAAAAAATCTGCGTCATTGCCACTGTAATGGTGAAGGTCGTAAACGCCATCACCGTCGGAGTCTCCTCCTGAAATAGCCTCGTTGACCACGTCCCAAGCTTTTACCTTACCGCCGCAGGCATTCATCATACCGCCAATCCATCGGTCCATGGCATGGACCAGCGTGTCATGCTTGACCTTATCGGACAATGGGATGCTCTGAGGCAGTTGAACATATTGGTAATCTCTTGTGATAGTAGGCGTAACAGTACCTTCGCCGTAGCGTCTCCATGCAAACGATGAAGCATCGGTTCCATCGAAATCGCCGTTTCTAACACGTTCCACACCATTTATCTTGAAACTGACATTGTCGAAATAGTAATTGTTGGCTCCGGCAAATTCGCTGAGATTGAACGCAATTGACTGTCCGGAATTGGTGAATGTTCCTTTTTTGGTCACCGTCTTCCATTCTGTCGTGAAATTGACATCGCCGATTGCCTGCCAATGTACGTAACTTCCCGGATCATTATGTATTTGAGTTGAAGCCTTAGCTGCATTGTCTGCACGCACTTCGGCAGAGAACTCATAGGTGTCGCCCGAACTGAAACTGCCCGGCTTAATCCATATCTGATTATCCCATACATTCTCATTCTTTGCAGTGGCATTCATTATCAGACAGGTACGGGTAGCTTTCTTTCCATCCACGGACTTTTCGAACTTAATGTTCTTAATCCAGATGTCACCAACGAAGTCTCCGTTCTGGAAAAGCAGAAAACTGTTATTGACAGTGCTGTTGTAGTTGATAACCACATCATTCCAAGATGTAGTAAATGGTATTTCCGCATTGGCTCCGCCGCCCCAGTCTCCCAGTTTGCTGTGGATATTTCCGGATCCCGATCCTTTTAAGGTGATAGTCATTTTATATGTTACTCCCTTCTCAGTAGGGATGTTATCCATAACAATGTACTGAACCTCCCATGAGTTGACTATCTTTGTGGTATGCACCTGGAGGCCGTCTGTGCCGAAAGTGGTAGTATAGCCATACGTAGTTTGGTCCGATTGCCAGCCGATGCTTTGTTCCTGTGTGAAATCCTTTGCCTTCATCAATACCCATACTGTAGTGTCACTATCCTCAAAAGGTACCGGAGGCAGATCCTTGATTAGGCCGTTCAGATAACCGGTAGGCTGTTGAGCGTGCCATGCCAGTGTATGTCCGTAAATATTTAAACCGGCTGCCGATGCGGTATTGACGAAATTGGTCACTGTGTTGAAATTCATTGAGCCGTCGTTTCTCACACAGCTTGCCATCTTCATCTCATTGCCTGTAACGGTCTCGGTGAAATAACCGTTTACAACAGCCCTGACGGTAGCATTGTTCAGGTAATCGTTGCCGCCTATGGCAAGTCCCAACTTGAAGTTGGGATACTTTTCATAGTCAATATATTGCTTGAGCGGCAGATAATGCTTCAGGTACCCGTAATTCGCTTCATCAGCCGGATTGCCGGTCAAGTAGTTCTGCGCACCTGCTGTCATCGTAAAGCACGCGACTAAAGCAAGTAAGAAAATTCTCTGTTTCATATCGTAGTATTATTGTTTTTCGGTTTAATGAATATTTCTACAAATATACACTATTTTTTGAATGTATTTAACATGAATTATAAGCCCCTCAGAAGTCTTCATCCAAAACGTAAGGTGTGCCGCCCGCTGTTATACCTGCTCCGGTTATGTTCAATCCGGTGCTGAAATGCGCTGCCACACGGAGAGGAAATTGGCTCCCCAGATGCGGGTGAGTTCGTATGGGGTAAGCCCTTCGGAGATCAGCCTTCCTGTGAAGGAGACAAGCCATGTAGCGTCGCTCAGGCCCGGGACTCCGCCTCCGCCGTCAAAATCGGTGCCGATCCCCACATGCTCAATTCCCATAATGTCAATCATATGCATCAGATGGCGGACAGCATCGACAACGGTTGCCCCACCGCCTTTCTTCAGGAATCCGTCATACATACAGACCTGAGCAACACCTCCGGCTGCAGCCAGTGACCGCAACTGGTCGTCGGTCAGGTTGCGGGGGTGATTACAGAGTGCCCTGCTTGACGAATGTGAGCATATTATAGGTTTGACGCTGCATTCCAAAGCGTCATAAAAACTTTTTTCCGATGCGTGTGAAAGGTCAACCATCATACCTGCACTGTTCATCCGTCTGACGACCTCACGTCCGAAATCGGACAATCCATTATGCTCGTTGTTCCCTTTGGCCGAATCGCATATCTCATTGTCGCCGTTATGGCAGAGTGTCATATAAGCCACGCCCATTTCGCGGAACCGGGCCACATTGTCCGTGTCAAGCCCTATGGCGTAACCGTTCTCTATCCCCTTGACGATTGATTTTATGCCCTGATGGCGGTTGGCGATCACCTCGTCAGGGGTATTTGCTATCCGCACGTATGGCTCACAAGCAGTTATACGGTCATCTATCAGTTTGAGCAGACGGCCGGCTTTGGCAGTAGCTGCCTGCAGCGACCCTGTGTCACGCCCCTCCTGGCGCAGATAAGCGACCATGAAGCTTACGTCCTGACGGCCTACGGTCATTTTATGCAGGTCAACCAGCGGATTGTAAATGAATGTAGGGCTGCCGTCCGGTGATTTTTCACACACATAGTCATATTCGACCTGAATGCCGGGATTCATGATATCGAACCGGGCGCCCTTGTCAAAAAAGATGGGAGTGTCGCAGTGGCTGTCCAAAACAATTGCACTGTCATGGAGCTTTTTGGCTTTACGGTAAATAAGTGCTTCATTCTTAAGCCAGTCAAACAGAGGCATCATGAAGCGGTTACCGGCCAATATAAAACATTCGGGATGCCACTGTACACCAATTACCGGATTGAAGTCAGTTGCCTCGATCCCCTCAATTATACCGTCAGGCGACAAAGCTGAAATGCGAAAGCCGGAAGGCGCCTCTTTAACAGCCTGATGGTGGAATGAGTTTACCATTACAGTTTCACTGCCTAAGATGGAGCAAAGCTGTGAATCTCTTGCAATTGTGACGCTGTGCGATGTTTCGGTGCGCGCACTCTTCTGATTATGGGCAATGTAGGGTTTTTCGTACTGAGTGGCTATGTCCTGATAGAGTCTGCCCCCGAAAGCAGCCGCCAGAATCTGTATGCCCCGACAGATGCCCAAAATGGGTATATGCCTTTCATATGCCAGCCGCGCCAGCAGCAGTTCCGGCATATCGCGCTGCGGGTTTATCTGTACGCTGTCCAGCGGTTCTTCGCCAAGTAATACGGGGTCTATATCGGATCCGCCGGAGAGTATAATGCCGTCCAATCTGTCAAGCAGGCTTATTATCCCCTCGATGGTGTCAACAGGCGGTATGATAAGAGGCATAGCACCCGATTCGACTACCGACATCCAGTAGCCCTGAGCCAATGTGCAATCGCCCTCTTTGAAATTGCCGCTTATACCTATCAGCGGGATATCCGATTCAAGTATTGCGGTACCCGAAAAACATTCGGTCAGTCGCAACTCAAGTGCTTGCGTTTTGTCCATAGCTGTCGGTCAGTCATCGATGGGAATCTCTTTTTTTATGCTCTCATCAAGTGAAATCAGCGTCTCGGTAGCGGCAACACCCTTAATTTCCTGGATCTGTCCGTTGATGAGTTCCATAAGATGCGAATTGTCGCGTGCATACAGCTTGATCATCATGGTATAACGTCCGGTGGTAAAGTGGCTCTCCACAACCTCGGGGATCCTATCCAGCTCAGATACTACCTGACGGTACATTGAGCCTTTTTCAAGCGTCAGTCCGACATAGGTACAGGTGCTGTATCCTATGCTTTTAGGATCGACATGATATCCCGAACCGGTAATGACACCGTCATCGAACATGCGTTGTACACGCTGATGGATAGCGGCTCTGGAGACGCCGCACTGCTCCGCTACATCCCGGAACGGGATACGGGCATTCCGTGAAATAATGCTTAAGATCTGTCGGTCCAAAGAGCTTATCCTGTCGGTGCCGTTTGCCTGTTTTTTTGTACTCATTTTGTCAATCGGAAATGATATTATGTAAAGTTACACCCCAAAAATATCAACATTTTCCCGCATATGCAATATGTTTAGCTGACAAAATGAAATAGGTCAAAGGAAATCGATGAGGATGAATATCAGCCGGAATATGTGTGCCGACAAAATGAAAATAAGCAACAGCAGCAGAATGTGCCTCTGTGACCGGACAAAATTGTGCCTGCAGGATTATTTTCTGAAAAGAGTGCGCCGCTTTTCCCTGCGTTCCGCCCTCTGCTCTCTCTCTTTGGCTGTCTGAGCTGCTTTTTTCTCCTCGCGTTCAATATTCTTCCGGCGAATATCTATTGTGGTCTTGTTACTCTTCTGCTTTATAAGCTCCTCGGGCTTTTGCCTGAACCTCGGAATTTCTTTTATGTTCCAGGGCTCGGTCTCATGGTACCAGTCCTGCTTGAGCTGGAATTTATAGTTCAGATAATAGACCTGTTCGGGCTGTCGCTGTTCTTCATAGTCACCGGTATCCCACACCCCGTTGCCGTTGAAATCGTCAAGCAATCCCACGTAATAGGTGCCCGGATTGAGCAGGAAAAAGTCGGCGGCGCCATTCTCTAACCGTGCGGTTTTAACAATCTTACCGCCTGAATCAAATAGCAGCGCCACAAAAGACGGACGTGGATTTTGGACATGTACGGTAAGTGTGCTGTACATGTTCAAAGGGTTGAACTTCAGAGTACTTACGATATGGTCATTATGAAGACCGTAGAGTCCCTGCACAGATGCCGAATCGATGGTGATGCGGAATGTCTCTTCCGGCCTCCATTCGGCATATATGAAGTATTTCAGAATATCCAGGGTATCCTGTTCAATCTGAAAAGGTTCCTCTACCCATAAGGAATCCATCTTCTTATGCAGATGGATAGCGGTATCCGAAAGGAAGGTCACAGGCTCGGTAAAGGTAAGTGTTATCTGTTTATCAACACTATGTGAACCGTTTGTCAAGTTGGCTCTAAGGAAGACTCTCTTAGGCTCCATAAGCTTTAGCAGGCCGATTGAATCATTGGCTCTCTCAAGTCGTTTTATCTGCCTGTCCAACTCCTTGGCATCATTCTCGGCCCTCCTGGCCTCATCACGAAGAATAGCTTCGCGGCTTTTTTTCGGTATCAGGTTAATGGTGTCGGTGAAGGGGACCAACATACCGGTTGTATCGGAAGCAAGAAACGAGACGCTGAATCGCAGAGTGTCATTGTAATATACCGTGGAGTCCTTCATCCAGAAAACAATTGAGTCGTAACGTGCAGTGTGCTGCACCACATAAGCATCGGTTTCGTCAAAGTTCAGCCCCTTAATTACCGGCATGGAGTCAAGCGGCAAGGCAAATGTAAGGGTAAATTTTTCATGCGTGGAGCGGTCGTAATTCGACATATACTGTATTACCGGCGTAGGCTGGAAAGCCAACAGTGTAATGTCATCGGGCATAAACCGCGTATAAGGGACGCTTAATATGGTGTCGGTATCGTTGTTACGTTTTATGGTGTCCTGCCGTATGCGCATTTCACTTGACGGGATTATAACCGAGTCCATCCAAGCTATCTTTTCACTGCGTTGCGAGTAGGTGAACGTCTGGTCCATGTCCTGCACGGCATAGACTCTGTACCTGCCCGGAGCCAGACCGCGTATCACAAAATAGCCGTCGCCATCGGTGCGTGAGACTCTGTCAAAGGGTTTTGTGGTGAAGGCCGAATCGGACAGGTCACTGTGAAGTCCCACCGTGATACCTTTGACAGGTTCCAAATCAGTAGCGTTAAGCACATATCCCGAAACTTCCAGAGTATCTATTGACGGGCCGGTACTGAATCTGAAACAGAAGTTCCCAAGCGGATTACCTTCGTTGTTGTCAACTATACCGTCAGAAAAGTCAATGGTGTATGTGGTGTTGGTTTTGAGTGAGTCGAACAGATCGACCTGAATTTTTTTTCCGCTTACTTTGATTTCGGGCTGTTGCTGCTGCGGAGGTGAGATTATCACTTTTTCGGCGGCATTTTCAAGTTTAATGAATTCGTTAAAGTCAATGGTTATTCTCTTGCCTTTGAAATCTGTGGACTCCATGTCGGGATTACTGCCTATCACACGCGGCGGAGTTTCGTCATAGGCGCCGCCATCAGGGTTAGAGACCGCAGCACAACCCAAAAATGCGGCAAAAGCCAAGGTTGCCAATGCCGCATTCCTGATTCTGTTTTTTATGGAGTCCGGTATGTCCAACTCAATCTTTAAATTTTTTGAAAATGATGCATGAATTGTGACCGCCGAATCCGAACGTATTTGAAAGGGCGGCACGTACTGTTCTGCGCTGAGCCTTGTTAAATGTAAAGTTCATGCGATAATCAATTTCAGGATCGTCGTCTCCCTCTTCATGATTGATCGTGGGAGGTATAATGTCATTGTGAACGGCAAGCACTGTAGCTATGGCTTCGATTGCTCCCGCTCCGGCCAGCAGATGGCCTGTCATTGACTTGGTCGAACTCAGATTGATCCGGTATGCCTCATCTCCAAACAGGTCTTTGATAGCCTTACACTCAACTATGTCGCCTAGTGGGGTTGATGTGCCGTGCATATTGATATAGTCAATATCGGCCGGTTCAAGTTTGGCATCGGCAAGCGCTTCACGCATTACCCGCATAGCACCGTTCCCCTCAGGTTCGGGTGCAGTCATGTGATAGGCATCGGCTGTGGCTCCCCATCCGGCAACTTCGGCGTAAATTTTTGCGCCGCGTGCCTTGGCATGCTCATACTCCTCAAGAATAAGAACGCCTCCGCCTTCACCCATCACGAAGCCGTCACGGCTGGCGCTCATCGGGCGCGATGCCGTAGCCGGGGAATCGTTTCTAGTTGAGAGTGCATGCATCACACCGAATCCGCAAATACCGCAGGCACATACTGCTGCCTCGGCTCCGCCTGTTACAATAACATCGGCCCGGCCAAGACGTAGCATATTTACAGCATCAATGATTGCATGTGTACCGGAGGCACAGGCCGAAGAGGTGGTGTAGTTGGGGCCTTTCAGATTGTACATGATTGAAATCTGTCCGGCAACTATCGAACCCAAGATACGCGGCACGAAGAAAGGGGTAACCTTAAGTTCCTGTCCCCGCTTTGCCTGTTCGGTGATAGTCTCAATACCCTCTACAAATGAACCGACTCCACCCATGCCGAAGCCTATTATAACACCAATCCTTTCAAGGTCCTCTTTCTCCATGTCAAGTCCTGAATCCTCTATAGCCTGCACTGCCGATGCGACAGAATAATGGGTATATCTATCCATTTTTCGTGCCTCTTTACGGTCTATGTACCGGTCCAGATCGAATCCTTTCACTTCGCATGCAAATTTGATCTTGGTCTTAATTGCATCGGTGTCAAAATTGGTAATGGGCGCAGCGCCGCTCATCCCCGCTATGGCATTGTTCCAGAACTCCGGAACGGTATTACCTATAGGGGTGACAGCGCCAAGCCCCGTCACAACAACTCTTTTAAGATTCATATGTGATGTGAATTGTTACGGCATAGACTATTATTCAACAACCTTACCAATCATTTCGATTGCTTCACCTACAGTTGTGATCTTTTCAGCCTGATCGTCAGGAATTGAAATACCGAATTCCTTCTCAAACTCCATAATAAGTTCAACAGTGTCCAGTGAATCAGCACCCAGGTCGCTTGCGAAACTTGCCTCATTAGTAACTTCAGAAGCCTCAACACCTAATTTGTCAACGATGATAGCTTTAACTCTCTCAGCAATCTGTGAATTTGCCATAATTTTCGATTTAAAAGTTTATAAAAAAGATATGCAAAGTAAATCAAATAAAGCCTTTCGCACAAACCTGCCGATTTCTAATTAGCAATTATATGCACAGAATTGCAATCAATGTGAACCCATGATATGCTGTTTTTGGATAAAAAAATGATTTTTATTAAAATAACAGCTACTTTTGTTGATATAAACAATTAATTTGACTGATTATGTCATTCAGCAGTAAAAGCCTTGCGGTATTCAACCGCTCAATTAAGGATTATCACGTTAAGGATAACGTTGACACCCCAATAAATAATCCTTTCGAACACAAAACAATTGACTACTATCTTTATTTGAAAAACTGGATTGATACAGTCCAGTGGCATTTTGAAGACATAATACGTGATCCCGACATAGATCCGCTTAAGGCATTGGGCATCAAGAGACGTATAGACCGCTCAAATCAGGAACGTACCGATCTTGTTGAACTCATAGACAGCTATTTTTTGGACCGTTTTAAAGATGTAAAGGTAAAGCCTGATGCAACCATTAATACCGAAAGCCCCGCCTGGGCAGTGGACCGTCTCTCGATACTTACACTTAAAATATACCATATGTCCATCGAAGCAACACGTACCGACGTTACCGGTGAGCACAGGGCGCGTTGTCAGGAGAAACTCAACGTGTTGCTCGAACAGGAAAAAGATCTGTCTCAAGCCATAGACATGCTGCTTGAAGAGATGGCCGAAGGCCGTAAGTACATGAAAGTCTATAAACAGATGAAGATGTACAACGATCCTTCACTGAACCCCGTTCTTTACGGACAGAATGCCGGCAAATGACCATATAGCGTACAGAAACGTCCTGCTTATACGTTTCTCGGCCATAGGCGATGTGGCCATGACCCTGCCTGTCCTGCACTCTTTGGCAAAAGCATACCCCGACAGAAATTTTACAATGTTGACCTCATATAGGTTTGCGCCTTTTTTTTCAGGACTGCCGGACAATGTATCCCTGCTGTATGTGGACCTGAAGCGCGACTATCATGGTCGGGGAGCCATAAAAAGACTCTATAAAAAACTCTCGTGTAAGGGTTTTGATGCCATGGCCGACCTTCACGGCGTACTGCGTACGCTGGCTTTGGGCTCACTTTTCAAGTTACACGGCATACCTGTAAAACGTATCAGAAAGGAGAGGATTTCACGTTATCGCCTGACCAGACTCCATTTTAAAGACCTTACACCCCGCCCTACTTCGATTCAACGCTACCTCCATGTGGTTGAACGGCTGGGCTTTAAATTCGACCTGAATTTCAGCTCCATTTTTCCGGATGGGAAGGCCGATTTCAAGATTATCGGTCCGGTAACAGGCGCAAAGGAGTCACCATGGATTGGGATTGCTCCTTTTGCTGCACACAAAGGCAAAATTTACCCTGTGGAACTTATGGAAAAGGTGGTTGCAGCGATTGATGCTTCAGGCCCGTGCCGTCAGTTTGTCTTTGCCTATGGAGATGAACGTTCCCGTGTATTCGAATGGGAGAGCCGGTACAAATCCGTATCAATAATAGATTTGCGGCTGGGTTTCCAAGGTGAGTTGGCACTGATAAGTCATCTGGATGTGATGCTCTCCATGGATTCTGCAAATATGCACCTTGCATCGCTTACCGGTACTCCGGTCGTTTCGGTCTGGGGGGCTACTCATCCGGCAGCAGGTTTTCTGGGATATGGGCAGAAGCTGTCAGATTGTCTGCATCTGGACCTTCCGTGCCGCCCATGCTCCATTTACGGGAAAAAGAGGTGCCGCTACGGCGATTGGCATTGCCTGACCGATATTGATCCCGATTTGATAAGCTCTAAGGTACTGACATATCTGGGGCGCCGGCCTTAATGTTATTTCCCGGCGTCGGTAAGCAGCAACTTTGCCTCCGGACCGGTATTGAAGAGAAGGTCCAGTATTGATAATCCCCCGATAAATCCATTCTCTGACTTGAAAACCTGCCAGTATTCTCCAACGCTTTGTCGGGGAGTGACCGACGGGTCGATAAGGTGACGCAGGTCAACCATATCGGGAAGTTTTAAGTATCTGTCAGTTAGTCTGATGTTCACCTTTATATCTATCAGTTCTAAAATCTTCTCTGTTATTTCGGTGTTGAAATCGATAAGGAACTCCCACCGCCTTTCAAAAAAAGGATAGAGGTCATCCGTGTAGTAGATAAAAAAGGGGCTGTTCATATAGGCCGTTTTCAACGCATTCCAGTGCAGCCTGCGCCAATTGCCGTGGTCGCTTATCCGCACATCCCTCATAAGCTGTTTGGAGTTGCCCTTCACCACAGGTACTGTCAGTGACTGCACACCGCTTTCAACGGCAATCATGCAGCGGTTGCGCCAGTTCTGCTTGCTGTAGCTGTCATACTGTTCAATAACAACTTCACCGCTACGTGCCATAGCGGTGAAGAAATGTATTGGCGGCATATATGCCGAACAGAGAAGCGTTGCCGACATAGGCGTGTCACTGTTTTTAGTTGTAGCTCTTCACACTGCGAAATACGCGATTCCAGCGTATCTTGCCTTTCTGGCCCCAATTCTTGTCTTTATCGAGCGAAAGCCAGACAAAAACGGGACGGCCCACTATATGGTCTTCGGGCACATAACCCCAGAACCTTGAGTCGGCACTGTTCTGACGGTTGTCACCCATCATCCAGTAGTAGTCCATGCCGAATGTATAGCTTGTGGCTATCTCTCCATCTATGATTATGTCGCCGGCAGCTGTGACCTCTATGTCGTGACCCTCATAAACTCCTATTATCCTTTCGTAAAATGGTAGATTATCAAGTGTGAGGTCAACAGTACTGCCCTTTGCAGGAATCCATACGGGGCCGTAATCATCGATTGTCCAGCCGGTATTCTTGTTAAGAGGAAAGAGCCATTCGTCATTGGAGTAGCGCACGGGGGTGATATCCTGAGCTATCTCTTTATGACTGCTGAGTACCTCCGCGGCCTGTACGGTAAGGGGGAACACATGCAGACCCGGACGGTTATCGGCAGCCGGCAAATCTTCCAGACTAAGCTGAAGCTGACTTCTTAGCTTATCGGGGATAGGATGAAGCAGAGTAACGTTATAGTTGGTCTGTGCGCCTTTAGGCTGCCTGTTCATCACCCCGTCAACATAAATTATGCCGTTTCTTATTTCAAAAGTCTGACCTGGCAGACCGACACATCGTTTCACATAGTTTTCACGGCGATCAACCGGTCTGTGACTTACCTTGCCGAACTGTGATTCATTACGTTCAATGTAACGGCGTCCCAGATTGTAGTAGAAGTCATAAAGACTCCTCTCTTCAAGCAGAGAGAGAGAATCCATGGAGGCAGGAACCCTGCCGGCAAGCGATGCAAGGCTCTTGCCAAGCGGATAGATTATCTTACCGTAAAAATCGGCGCTCATGTATTGCGGATTTCCCAAAATGGTATCGCCGCCCGGATAGTTGAAGACCACAATCTCATTTAGGCTTATCTTGCGAAACCCTTTTATCCGCTCGTATGGCCATTGCGGCTTTTCCAGATAGCTTTTACCGCCGCCCGGGAACTGGTTCTGCGTAAGAGGCATGGTGAGCGGTGTCATAGGTTTGCGCGGTCCGTAAGCAACCTTGCTTACATAAAGATGGTCGCCCACAAGCAGTGACTTCTCAAGTGACGATGTGGGTATGGCATAGTTCTGGAACAGGAAAAGGTTCACAAAATAGACCGCAATCAAAGCGAAAACCAGCGCGTCAATCCACCCCATTATCTGATACAACAGTTTGTTCTCAATCTGCCTCCACCAGTCCCATTTAATTATCCGAGTTGTAAGCGCGTCAACGATGAACGGCAGCACAATCAGTCCCATCCAGCTCTTAACCCAAACTAAAAAAAGCAGATAGAGGAGACTCAGAATCAATGCTCTGATCCATCGCTTTCGGCCTATTTCGGAAAATTTTCTCATCTTCTTGATTTTTATCTCATGAAAGGGTGTCCATAAGGTCCTCCATGGTCAGGAATCCGCGGCGGCTTACAGTATATTCGGCAGCCATAACAGCTCCAAGAGCCAGTCCGCTGCGGTTCTTTGTATTGTGAATTATCTTTATGAAGTCAACGTCCGATTCGTATGTTATCTCGTGTATTCCCGGTATTTTGCCTTCACGTACCGAATTAATCAGGATCTCGTCAGAACCGCAATCGGCAGAACCTGTAACCGTACCGTCAGGACTTACCAGCGTGCCTCTCTTCCAGGTGTTTTTTCTATCTATCTCATCAATGATTCCCTCAGCTAAAGTAATGGCAGTACCGCTGGGCGCATCAAGCTTATGAATATGGTGAGTTTCGGACATTGAGACCTCATACATAGGATAGCCGTTCATAAGCCTTGCAATATATCTGTTGACCTTTGAAAAGAGAGCTACGCCAACGCTGAAATTGCTTGACCAAAACAGGGTGTTGGCTCCGTCACGGCAAAGCCTTTTCATCTCATCGCAGTGGTCACTCATCCACCCGGTGCTGCCGCTGACTACCTTCAGTCCGGCATTGAAAGCTTTAATAACGTTGCCGTATGCCTGCGTGGGTGCGGTAAATTCAATAGCCACATCGGCCATGCGGAACTCCTTACTGTCGAAATCCTGAAGGTTTTCCACATCGATTTTAACTACTATCCGATGCCCGCGCGATAGAGCCACACGCTCAATCTCACGACCCATTTTTCCATATCCTATGAGGGCTATATTTAATTTTCGCATACTGTTTTTATTATATGAAATCAGAAAAAGTTTTCCGTATTCTCCTCCACATGCTGGAGCAGGTTATAAAATTTATTGTCGAGTTTGGTTGCGCTAAGTGTCTGCCATATCTGGAATTTTTCATTGCCAAGGGCTCTTTTGTACCTTTTCTCATATTTCTGACAAATCTTATCATAGGTACTTTTAGTCGCAATGGTGTCAAAAACAACAGTTACCGGCTCTTGCATCAGTGCATTATTGCGTCCGCGTGAACCGAATCCGCCACTAGACCTCATCTGATACTCCATAACCGCCATCTGAAGGTTACGACAAAGCTCCTCATACTGCCGTGTATAGAGTTTGATCATCTTATTAAAAGTCTTCTCACTCATATCCAGACGTCCTGCAACATCAACAATACGGGCATCGGCAATCGAATCGGACTCCAATTCATAGAAAGATTGGCCAAAATTGCCGGGTGGCGGACCACCCATATAGCCACCGCCCATAGGTCGGCCCATAGGTTGTGCGTTTGCTATTAAAGCAATCGTACATGCACATAGAGTTAGAATAAGTTTTTTCATTGCAATTATAATTTTGGTTTGAATTATGCTTATCAAAACAAGAAACTCTTTCCTGTCCCGAAGGCCGGAAAGAGTTCTCGGGTTTTGTTTATGAAATCAGCATTGGATTATAGCTTCGGTCCGGCTGAAACAAGAGCTTTTCCGGCCTCGTTACCTTCAAATTTTTTGAAGTTTTTGATGAAACGGCTTGCCAAATCCTTGGCCTTCTCTTCCCACTCCGAAGCACACTTGTAGGTGTCACGCGGATCCAGAATCTCAGTGGCAACACCCTGAAGTTTTGTGGGAACTTCAAAGTCAAAGAAAGGAATCTTCTTAGTAGGCGCCTTATCGATTGAACCGTTCAGGATAGCATCAATTATACCGCGTGTGTCACGAATTGAGATGCGTTTGCCCGTACCGTTCCAACCGGTGTTGACCAAATAAGCTCTGGCACCGGTCTTCTCCATCCTCTTGTTCAGCTCCTCTGCATACTTGGTAGGATGCAGCTCGAGGAAAGCCTGACCAAAGCAGGCAGAGAATGTAGGAGTAGGTTCGGTAATACCGCGTTCGGTACCGGCCAGTTTTGCCGTAAAACCGCTTAAGAAGTAGTATTTGCACTGTTCGGGAGTCAGGATACTTACCGGAGGAAGTACACCGAAAGCATCGGCTGACAGGAAGATGACCTGCTGGGCTGCAGGACCCTGCGATACGGGACGTACAATATTATCGATATGATATATCGGATAGCTTACGCGGGTATTTTCGGTAACGCTGCCATCGGTAAAGTCAATTTTACCGTTCTCGTCAACTGTGACATTCTCAAGCAGAGCATCACGACGGATAGCTTTATATATATCAGGCTCCGACTCTTTGTCAAGATTGATAACCTTAGCGTAACAGCCGCCTTCCAGGTTAAATATACCCTCATCGTCCCATCCGTGTTCATCATCGCCTATAAGCAAGCGCTTGGGGTCGGTTGAAAGGGTGGTTTTGCCCGTACCCGACAAGCCAAAGAATATGGCGGTGTTCTTGCCGTCCAAATCGGTGTTGGCCGAGCAGTGCATCGAAGCTACACCTTGCAGCGGGAGGTAGTAATTCATCATTGAGAATATTCCTTTCTTCATTTCACCGCCATACCATGTGTTAATGATAACCTGCTCCTTGCTGCTCACATTGAAAGCAACGGCGGTCTCCGTACGCAGGCCCATTTCCTTATAGTTGTCGACCTTAGCCTTAGCAGCACAGTAAACCACAAAATCGGGTTCCTGATCAAACTCTTCCTGATTCTTGGGACGGATGAACATGTTTGTCACAAAGTGTGCCTGCCATGCCACCTCCATAATAAAACGAATTTTCATGCGGGTTTCCTTGTGAGTTCCGCAGAAACCGTCAACAACAAACAGCCGTTTGCCTGACAACTGCTTAACTGCAATATCCTTAAGTATTTTCCAATTCTCCTCGGACAGTGCGCGGTTATCATTTGGATATTCCGGAGTATCCCACCATATGGTATCCTTTGACTTGGCATCCATGACAATATATTTGTCCTTGGGTGAGCGACCTGTATAAACACCGGTCATCACATTAATAGCACCAAGTTCTGTTACCTGACCTCTGTCAAAGCCTTCAAGCTCAGGTCTGGTCTCTTCGTTGTAAAGAACCTCGTAAGTGGGATTGTAAAGAACCTCAGTTACACCGGTAATTCCGTACTTGTTTAATTCGTTTTTTCTCATTGTTTTATTGGGTTAAATTCAACATTTTCAGTTTGTTAGGCCGGTAATATGAGGACATTTCCGATGCTCTCCTATATACCGGTTGAAAAATACGGTGCAAAGATAGTCTTTTTTGATGTAATAATAACCATTTTGATGCCGTGTTGCGTTTATTTAATATTTGATAACAAAAAGAGTCCCACGCTATCTTATATCAGACAGGGGCGCTTCATGGCGCCCCTGTCTGATATAAAAATCCTGTTTCAAATCAATTCACTTCATTTCATTTTCTGTCACGTACCGGCAGGATGGGATATGCGTACAAAGCCGATGAACCGGAGGGTATCAGAGTCCACTCTTCATCATTTGACAATGAGTATAATTCCGGCG